>SKEF01000073.1_pt1 | contig 100894 bp, 81 predicted proteins | sample 4826691 | NCBI WGS metagenome assembly SKEF01 (sample SAMN11008816, study PRJNA524170) | human gut metagenome | biome: Human fecal sample; material: Feces; isolation source: fecal sample from pouch patient p23, p27 | host: Homo sapiens | place: Israel: Tel-Aviv | collected 2016-08-24
ATACATAATAATTATAAAAATAGTATAAAATCATCATTGATGTTTTTGATTTTCTATGGGAAAATAGAAAAGAAGATTTCAATAAATAAAGAAGATTTTTTACATAGGGAGGAAGAGAGAATGAAAGAACCTGTATTAATTGTAATGGCAGCAGGAATGGGAAGTCGTTATGGCGGTTTAAAGCAGATGGATCCAGTAGATGTGCAGGGACATGCTATTTTAGACTTCAGTGTGTATGATGCAAAACGTGCTGGTTTTAAGAAAGTTGTTTTTATTATTAAGCATGCGATTGAGAAAGATTTTAAAGAAATCGTCGGTAAAAGAATCGAACCATTTATGGAAGTAGAATATGTTTTCCAGGAACTTGATAAGCTGCCGGAAGGATATCACGTACCGGAAGGAAGAGAAAAACCATTTGGGACAGGTCATGCACTACTGTGCTGTAAGGATGTTGTAGATGCACCATTTGCAGTAATCAATGCGGATGATTATTATGGACCAAAGGCATTTCAGATGTTATATGATTATCTGACAACGCATGAAGATGATGAGCTGTATCGTTATGTTATGATTGCGTTCCATATTGAGAAAACAATTACTGAGAATGGTCATGTATCAAGAGGGGTATGCCAGGTTGATGAAAATCATTTCTTAAAAGAAATTACAGAAAGAACAAGAATCGAAAAACGAGGAGAAGAAGCAGCGTATACATTGGATGACGGAGCAAGCTGGATACCGGTTCCGGATAAAACGCCAGTTTCTATGAACTGCTGGGGATTTACACCGGGATTTTTAAAAGTGCTTGAAGAAAAATTCCCTGCGTTCTTAGATAAAGGTTTAAAAGAGAATCCTATGAAGTGTGAATATTTCCTTCCAAGTGTAGTGGAAGAATTACTTCAAGAAAAGAAAGCTACTGTAGAGGTAATGGAATCTGAAGAAAAGTGGTATGGAGTTACTTACAAAGAAGATAAGAAGTCGGTTATGGATGCGATTGCTGCCATGAAAGTACAGGGAACTTATCCGGAAAATTTATGGAAATAGACGGATGGAAATAGACGGTTCACCTGCAGGGACGATAAAGAGTAGAAGAAAAATTCAAGAATGCCGAGGCATTCTTGAATTTTTAATTTGAAAAAATTAATATTTTATATCAGATGGAGAAAGTGGATTCTCCAAATCTATCTGTTCATAAATCGGATCTTTTTTAGAGGAGCGTACCATCTTTTGATATTGAGAAGGAGACATACCGGTAATTTTTTTAAATTGTTTTGAAAAATAATAGATGGAGGTATAGCCAAGTGCGGCTGCAGTATCGGTCAGGTTCATTTTGTTTTCACGAATACAGCGTTTCGCGACACTGATCCTCATCTGGCAGAAGTATTCTATGGCACCATAACCGGTCTGTTCTCTGAATATTCTTTGTAAATGGGAGCGTCCGATCGCAAATTCTTTACAAAGGTGTTCTACTTTAATATGTTCTGTGATATGTGCTTCATAATAATCAGTAATTCGATTAAAAAGAATAGAGTCTGTTTTCAGGAGGGCTGGAGAAAGATTGTTTTCTTTTTCAGGCTGATCCATACTCTTTTTTTGATCTTTTTGTTCTTCGGAAGAAGTATACTGGCGCATAAGGCTGATAAGAAGCATTTCAAGATAAATACTGATTAGCTGTTCTCCGCCAAATGGCTGATTATATCTTCGTTCAAGGGCGGCAGGAGATACCGGGTTAATCTTAGGAGAAAAATTATTTTTTCCTTCTAGAGCAAGGTCCTGTAATAGGGTTGCTTCTTTTTTCTGACAGTGAAACTTTTTGTTAGAAAGATTAGAAAGAAGAGCAGGATGTTGGGTGTCGCAATAAAAGCCAGCTGTAAAAAGGACAGCGATTTTCCCTGGTGCTGCTTTAAAGGAATAATATTCATCAGGAGATTGTATAAATAAATCTCCCTTTTCTAAAATTACTGGAGAAAGCTTTTTATTAGAAAATGTAATTTCAGCGCTTCCATCCTCGACATAAAGTAATTTCCAGTAGTCATGATATTCACTTTTAAAAATGAAATCGCTTTTATATTCAAAATAATGAAGAGAAGCTATCTTTTGTATTTCAAATTCTTTTTTCAATTGCAATGATTCAGGAGACATAAAAAAATCCTCATTTCTGTTATTTACAAAAATCTATATAGTTTTCCATAATTATATCTTATAATATTTTCAGATAGAAATCAAATAGAGACTGCAAGTAAAAACCAATAAATCACCCTCTTTGAGAAATGCTTTTTTTCTGCTATAATCGTATACAGGATGATGTCAGTAGCGTTAGCTATGGAGTAATTCGTGATATCATGCAAGATAGAAATACAAAGAGGAAATTTCTGTCAATAAACAAGGATTGAATGAGGTGTAAAGAGTTGATTGCTACTTTTACTATGGAAGCCGGTCTTGTGATCGCAGCGGTATTAGCTGTGGCAGGTGTCGTTCAATGGAAGCGGCAGAGCGGAAGGCAGCAGAAGGAAAAATACATATTGGATTATGCTGGTCAGGTTTCTGAACTGGAGAGTCAGAGAAGAGAAGAGGAGCGGCAGTTAAAACAGGAAGAAGAAAAGAAGCAGAGAGATCGTGTATTTGGGATGGATTTTCTGATCACACATGGTTCTGCTTTTGGAGGATGTGCGGCTGTTTGTGCAGATGGAACGATTCGAAAAGATAAAGTTGCACTTGATAATATTCTTATGTATGGTAAGCATCCGTCAGGTAAAGAATTTACTTATTATATCGAAGATCAGGGGTTGGAAATCTGTGCATCAGATCAGCCGGAAGAACTGATCATTGTTTCTAAGCAGCAGCCTTTTGAAATCAGGGAAGCCGGTCTTTCAAGAGATCAGGGGATTTCTACAAAGAAAGCTGTCATAAAACAGGATGTGACGTATTATATTATTTTGGAATCGAAACATGAGATTTCGATAAAAGCAACAAAGAGATGTTAGACGGGAGAGATACTAATGCAGGAGACAAAAACAATACGAGTGAAGAAATGTCCTTACTGTTTTCGGAACATTTCGAATGAAGATGCAGGATTTCTTTTAAGAACTGATGGAGTGCGATTTCAGTCCCCGGCGCTGAATGAAGTATTTTCCTATAAAACAGACGTATCTTATTTATATTTTTGGAGTGCCATGGGAATCCCGGAAGAACAGATTGATGCCCGAAGAATCATTATTGATAATGAAGTTATGACAGAGTTGAATCAGGAGCTTACGGCAGCGGGAAATGAACTGGCAGTGAAGCGTTTTGATCCGGATAGCTGTGGATACACATTTCATGTGGAAGAGGGAGCGGTGACGATGTTTTCAAATACAATGGTATGTCCACATTGCCATAATGTTCTTCCACAGAACTTTTTTAAATATGAGATGCTTATGATTGGTTTAGCAGGAAGTGTTGCATCTGGTAAGACAGTCTATCTGTGTTCGCTTATGATGAATGGATTTGATGTGATGCAAAGACAGAACCTTACCATTCGTAATGCTTACGGAAATCCGAATGATGATTATAAGATGGAGATGGAACGGAATGCGGATAAGTTGTTACGCTATGGAATCTGTCCGGAATCAACGAGCAAGGCATTTAAGAAACCGATATTTTTGGAAGTGACCTATCGGATCGGTCAGAAGAATCTCCACATGATCACTTCAATTTATGATGTGGCAGGAGAATTAATACGTGATAGTGCCGGAACCGGAAGAACCGGTTTTGTTCGTCATATGGATGGATTTATCTGCCTGGTAGATCCGGCACAGATGCATTTGGAACATTCTCTTATTAATAAGCAGATTCCGGATGAGGAACGGGTTCTTGAGAAGCTATATGTTATGAGTAAGGAAGAACAGATGTCTATTCAGCGTATGAGTAATGAGAACGGAAAACAGGTAATGAATCAGGCAGATTTCATGATGGAGAATACAATAAGTGATGAGTATTTCTATGAGAGAAAAGCGGATACCATTTTAGATTCTATTCGTTCTGTTTTAGGAGATCATGAACTAAAGCAAAAATATATGGCACTTACGATCGCAAAAAGTGATTTGTTAGAAGAACTCGGAGAAATAAAGGAATATCGAGGAAGCAGTCTTTTATTTGAAAGAAAGCAGGTGTCCTACGGCTTTATGAATATGGATCATCATTTTTTAAGACAGGAAATATTAAAACAGATTTTTGATCAGAAGGTTTTTCGTCTGCAGCGTAATCTGGATGATTATAAAGAAAGTGGACTTTTTGCAGTTTCAGCACTTGGATGTGAAACAGAAGAGACGATGGAGGGAACGCAGAAGGAAGTAAGGACGGTTGGAAGAGTACGGCCGATCAGGACGGAGGAACCAATCTTATGGATGATAATGAAGTTTATGCAGGAAAGAGGGTGGCTTGAGTAATGAAGATAGAATATTTAATTCATGAATATACATGGTCCAATCATTGTATTTCCGGGAATAAACTCGGTTGGGGAATTGTAGCTTCTTCCATACCGGAAGACAGGACATATTTAAGAGAATTAGAGAAAGTAGCGCAGGCAGCGGTGGTTGATAAAACAGGAAGGATCGAAGTAGAAGAACTTGTATACAGCCCTGTCTGTGGGTTTGTCAAGATGACATCTATTCCCTGTGAATCAGGAGAAGATAAACGTCAGAATAAAAGGGTAAGATTATATCAGCCCAAAGCGCCGGATCATAATCCGGCAGTATATCTTGCTCCAGGAATAGAATGGACGGAGGGGGAGAGTACAGGATTTCTTCCAACATTAACATTAGAAGAAGCCAAATTTGATCGAGAAGATATCTTACGAGAGCTGTGTCTTGAAGAGAGACTACCTGAATTTATGCAGGTGGTCTTTTGGTGTTTGTCAGGACATTCGGAAGGTCTTAATATTGTTGCTCCGAACTGGAAGGAAGAAGAGTTTGCCGCGAATACACAGAAAGTTATGTATGTGATCCACAGTTTACTTCCACAGTGTATTAGGGAGAAGGCAGGATATGTTTCATTTACAAGAGAAGCCATTCCATCAGTACCTTTTTATTTTTCCCCAAAAGTATGTGGAACCTATTCCTATTCTCTTTCTGAAAAGAATGGGTGGGATGCTGACTGGGATGCACTGGATCAGTATTTTTATCATGGCATTGCAAAGGCAAGTGAGAAACAAGATTCTATTTATCAGGACTTTCAGCAGGCAGCAGCAGAGTATTTAAAAAATGTGCGTGATACTGGAAATCTTTTGAAAAAAGTAGAATGGATTTTTTATGATATTGCAAGAAAACATGGAAAGAATCCCCTCTCCATGGAATATCTTAGTAAAAATATACCAGAGCTGCTATACTGGGTTTGTAAAGATAAAGAATTAAAATTTGTGGCAGAAGATATTGTGGCAGAAGTACATCAGCATCCATTTTCACAGGCAGAGAGACAAATCTATATCGAAAGTCTCATTGCGGGAGTAACAGGACGTTCTAAAAAAGTCATTTTAATGGAAATGGATCATATTTTAAGAGAAGTTTATGATGAAGATAAAAAGGAATTTGCTTCTTTGTTATCTATGATTCGAGAAAGAAATAAAGAATTATATACAGGTTTGTTATGTGGTGGAGATTTTCAGAAAGAACAGTCAGAGTACAGCCGGCGTATGTATCATCTTAATGCTTCCGATATGGAAAGCCTTTACAGGTATGTAAGGGAGTTTAGCGAGCAGAGTATACCGGGAGAGCGAAAAGACGATATTTTAAGAACGGGAATCGGATTACTCAATGCGAATCTTTTTGATCAAAAAGGTTATGAACTGTTCGATAAGATTGCTGTTCATCTGAACAGAAAAGAGCAGTGGATAAAGATACTTGAAGATTTTGTAGGACAGCTTCAGGCACATGCCTCATTATTTGACAGAAAGCAGATGGAGACGGCCTGTTATATAGAGGATATGCTGTATATGTATAAGCCGGAGATGACAAGGGTACTGCGGGAAGAACGTGGACGAAGAGGTCATAAAGTAAGAAAAGACGGAAGAACAAAGGACAGCGGTGAGGAGGAATGTGACATGGGACGTAGACATAAAGAAGATGCGTCGATAGAGGAGCCTGTAAGCAATGCTGTGGAAGGTGTGGAGGCAGAATCTGTGGAAGAAGAACAGGAAGGCCCGATGATTCCATTTTTATTCATAGGTTTCCCACAAGGATTTCTGACGGGCTGTATTATGTATTTATCTCATTATTCTCTGATGATTGGACACTGGAAGATCGCTCTTGGTATGGCAGGAATGTGGGTACTCCTCATGTTGAATTATGAGGGGGTAATTCTTCAGAGAAAAGAGAGATATCCTTTATGGAAGGTAATCGGGCTTTGCCTGGTAGAAGGATGGATTATAGAAGCGGCAGGCTGGTTCTTCCGTTCACAGAAAGTAAGACTGTATTATTTTATTGTTCTTGGAGTGATCGCAGTATGTATTCAGATCGTTAATCTGATTCAGATGCAGAAAGCAAGAAGAAAGCAGGAAGAGTAACAAGAAGAATATAAAAAGTAACAGGTAAATAAGCGCAGATAAGAATGAGGGAATTATGGAAAGATTAGCAGACGATACAATAGAATCTTTTATGAATGCAATAGAAGAACGGCTGGCTGAAGGACAGAAGAATAAGATTCCGTTTTCCAGATTTTTAGAGGAAAAAATGGATGCTTTTGACTATAGTAATACCTCGCTGGCCAAAAAGGTGTTTCATCGAGTAGAAAAGAAAAAGGAAGGAACCGTTACGTATGTTCCTGTGACCAGACAGGCAATCGGAGCCTGGCTTCGGGGTTCCATGCCATCTTCCAGAGATATCTATGTTACACTTGGAATGGCATTTCAGATGAATCTGGAAGAAATTAATCATATTCTTTTAGAAAATTATATGGGATACGGACTGTACTGTAAAAATATAGATGATGCCCTGTGGATCGCATTGATCAATGGACTTTTTTCGATAGATTCTTTTGAAGCTGTCAGAGAGAAGATTGAAGATATTTTAGAAGAAAATGTGCAGCAGGACAGCAGAAGTCTTGCGACGATGGACTTGTGGGTAATGCTTTCTGAAGCAGGGACGTTAGAAGAATTTTATGAACTGATACGGATTTATAAAGATGAATTTCGTGATGGGGCAAGAAAGTTTGGACAGTGTCTTGAGGAAGTGATTGAAGAAGAATATGGATATTATGATAAGGCGGCCTGGTTTTTAAGAGACATTGGATGTCTGCATTGTGAAGCGCAGTTTTCAAAGATAAGAGCAGGAAAGGCTGTTGTCACAAGAGAGTGGCTTCTTCGTTTCTGTATTGCCCTGCAGCCAACTTATGAATCTATTGAAAAACTTCTTGCAAAGGCGCAGATGGAGCCGCTTGGTATCACTCCGGCAGAAGTCATTATTGAGATGATCGCCCGATATAAGTCGAATTCTGTAGCAAACAGCCAGGAAATATGGATCATGATTGAATCGGCTGCAGAGAGACTTCGTCAGAAGGGCTATGAAATTGAGGAAGATTTATGCCGTAAATATAATTCCGTTTATGAACTTCCGGTTTCACAGAAGTGGTGGTTTTCTTTCTGTATTGGAAAGCAGCTTTTACAGAATGAAAAGAATAAAGAGTTTGGTTATGAAAAGAACGGATATTGCCGTTTTGCTATGGAAGATAAGTTACTTTTTGATGATATGAATCGAAATAAAAAGAATGTCTCTTTTAAGAAAAGTGCCGCAGAATATATGGAAACAGGAATTCCTGACTGGAAACAGGCAGAATTTCAGGAAATACCGGCGCTTTCTATTGAGAAGAATTCTGTGCCGGATGCCCTTGATATGGAAAAGTTTGAGGATTACTGTTACGTGAGAAGACCAAGCCGGTTTACAAAAGACTTTTTGCGTAATGATATGTATTTTTACGCAGCGACATTGTATTCAGTGTGGACTGGAAAGTGTTATCAGAAAGAGAATGGAAAGCGTAATGTAGAAGAAATCAGACAGGAGTTTGAAAAACATTCTCTTGAAGGAGAAGAATTCCTGACAGTACTTACAAAGATGATCGGACATGAGGAAGTACTTTTAGAAGGAAATCTTGCCTCTATGGTAGAAGCCGTTGCAAAAGTAAGACAGCGTCAGTAAAAGTTCGGAAAGCAAATATTTGAATAAAGATACTATTTATGGTATGCTCCTGTTGAAAGTGATTGTTACAAATAACGAAAGGCAGGAGCTATATTTATGTCTATTATTTCTCAGATAGGGGTTGTCATTTTAATTGCATTTATTGTATTAGTGTTGATTCGTTCGAATAAGAATCTTAAGAAAGCTTCCGAAGAGGGGGAGAGTTTCGTAGATGAGTGGGCACTGAGACAGGAGAAGAAGGAGGAAATCAAGCAAAAGCGTGAGGAGAAGAAGTTAGAAGTACAAAAAGAGAAGAAACAAAAGAAAATACAAAAACAGGAGAAACGAAAAGAAAATCCGATTTACGAGAATACAGGTGAGCAGTCAGAAGATATGCCAATTTATGAGGATGCAGAGGAACAAGCAGAAGATAGGACATTCTATGATAATGCAGAAGAACAGCAGGAAGACTGGTCTTTCTATGACAATATAGAAGAACAGCCAGGAGAAGACCGTCCGGGATATGATGGAGAGAGTCTTCGTGTGAATACAGACTGGTTATATGATTATGAAGAGAAAGAGAAACAGCGTCAGGAACAGACCAGAGCGGAACAGTATAGGTCTGCAGGTGATAAAGCAGAAGAACAAAGTAGTAAGATCGTTCTGATGAAGAAGCGTCAGACAACGGGAATCACATTGATGAAGCTTGATGCGAATCATCGGGTGATGGCAAGATACCGCGTAAATCAGATTCCATTTACGATCGGAAGGAGTACCAATAATGACCTGGTTCTTGATGATTTGTGTGTGGCAAGAAATCATTGCCGTATCGTGGAAAAAGATGGAAGATACATTTTGGAAGATGTAGGAACAATGAATAAGTTATATGTGAATGGGATGATGACAAGTCAGGTTCCTTTATCAGATGGTGTTCGTGTCTATATTGGTAATGAAGAATTTCAGATCGAAGTAGAAGGCAGAAGAAGCCAGTCTACCAGATTATATAAAAACGTGGAGGGTATTTATGAGTAGACATGATACCGGAACGAAGTCATTTTCGTTTGAGAGAGTTCTGTGGGAGATACAAAGAGCCTTTTATTCTTTTAAGAATAGCCCTGTTCTTGCTCTTTTGCTAATGCAGGCAGCAGCATTCATTTTTGTGCAGGCAAAAGGAGCAGGAAAGATTTATCTTGATATGATAGGAATCCTGCTTGGAATTACGTTATTATCCTGGTTTTTTACGTCAGTGATCCATGGAAATAAAAAGATTGTCATTTATACTTTACTGCTTCTTACCGTAGGAACGATGCTTCAATGTATTTTCAGGGAAGAACAGGTTTTAAAGAATCCACAGTATTATGAGACACATAATCCGGCTGCCTCTTTGCAATTTCAATATATTCTTGGATTTGTAATGGCACTTGTAGCGGCGTTCCTTTATCTAAATTGTAAGAATCTGTCCTCAACAAAGGCTCTGAAGAAGTTAAATTTATCATCTGTAAAGGTTTGCAGGATATTCTTTTATTTCTCTTTGTTCTTATCAGTGATTACACTTGTTCTTGCAAAGAGTGTAGGAAACGTAAGAAACTGGATTACAATCGGAGGAGTGTCGCTGCAGACAACAGAATTTATCAAGTTTTTGTATGTATTTATTGCAGCGGGACTACTTGGAACAAAGGAGAATCCAGATAAAGAAAATATCAGAGCATTTTATATCGTGACGTTCATAGAAGTAGTATTTCTGGCATTACAGAGCGAGTTTGGTACGATGCTCTTGATTCTCATGTTATTTTTGACGTTTATATTTTTATTTATACCGAATATACGGTATTTTATCGGAACAGTGCTTGTTATGGCAGCAGGATCTTTGGGGCTTTCAGTTATTGGAATGCAGTTGACAAAGTGGAAGGCTGCGGGAGTATTTCTTGGAACGAATAAGATTGCACAGATTTTTCTTTCAAATTATAACAAGATTGCGAATCGTTTTATTTACTGGCTTCACCCGGAAAAAGATGCATTAGGACTTGGCTATCAGCTTCTTAAGGCAAAAGAATCGATCGTTCTTGGTGGATGGTTTGGAACATCTTCTGTTACAGAACTTCCGGTTAAGACAAGCGATCTTGTGTATCCGGCACTGATTCAGCGATGCGGCATGGTGTTTGCGTTGCTTGTATTTATTGTATTTATTATGATGTGGCTTGAAGGTGTTCAGCTGTTTGTAAGAAAGCAGGACCGCTATCACAGGGCGGTGGGAGCTGGTTTTGTCTTCATGCTTTTTGATCAGACATTGATCATTATTGCCGGAAGTACCGGTCTTTGTCCACTTACCGGAATTACATTGCCATTTATTTCAAGTGGCGGAAGTTCTCTGATGATCAGTTTTATGATTGTGGGATTGATCGTAGCTGTATCAAGTAATGTCAAATGGAAAGGAACGCTAGAAGATGAAGAAGAACAAGATAAATTTTTTAAGGAGAACGCAGTTACTGCAAAGTGCCACACTTATCTGCGTCATCTTAATGATCATTTCCCTCGTAAGAGTTTCCGCGCTGCTGCCGGGCGTGTCCGAAGAAGCGGACAAAAAGAAGAGTCAGGCGAAGGCAAAGGTGTATGAGAAAGAGTATGTCAGAGGGTCTATTTTAGATCGGAATGGAAATACGATCGCATTTTCTCAGAAGCCGGGAGGTACACGTACGTATTCTCATCCATATGCGTTTTCGAATCTGGTCGGCTACTGGTCTAAGATTTATGGGACATATGGCGTAGAAAAGACTATGAATGATGTGCTTGTTCACAGTGATTGTGGTAATAGAGATCAGGAAAAAAGAGGGGCGGATGTCACACTTACCATTGACGCAGCGCTTCAGGAACAAGCATATAAAGATATCAAAAAGTATAAAGGTTCTGTTGTTGTGATGAATGCAAAGACAGGGGAACTTCTGGCACTGGCTTCTTCTCCAACCTTTAATGTGACGGAAATCGAAGAGAAATGGAAAGAGATCAATGAAAAAGAAGGAGTATTTTTTTCCAATGCCTACCAGAATCCGGTAGCACCTGGTTCAGTATTTAAGCTGATTACTTCCAAAGAAATTATAGAGGCAGGAATTGAGAAAGAAGAAGTAGAAGATACCGGTTCTCTTAAAGTGAATGGACAGACGATAAGGAATTATGGGGGAAAGGCTTATGGAAGTATTGCTTATCGGGAAGGTTTCGTGAAGTCATCGAATGTATACTTTATGAATCGCGCATTAAAGCTTGGGGGACTGCGGCTATATAAAACAGGAAGAAGCTTTTTATTAGGGGAAGATATTTCTCTTGATTTTGCAACACTACATTCGAATTTTGATCTAAAAGATTACGAGGATAATATTGTTGCAACAACAGCATTTGGACAGGGAGAAACATTAGTTACCCCATTGCAAATGGCGATGATCACACAAAGTATTGCAAACGATGGAGAAATGTTAAAACCATATCTTTTTAAATCTGTAGTCAATGGCAAGGGAAAGACAACGCAGGAAGGAAAGACGGAAAAGCTGGTAAAAACAATGGATGTGGATACAGCAGAAGAAATCAAAGAAGTGATGAAGGAAGCGGGAGAATCCTATGGGCTTTCTGAAGTAGGAGAACAGGGCTACTCTATTGCTGCAAAGACCGGAACTGCCGAGAGAGGCGACGGAACCAACAACGCATGGCTTGTCACATTTGCTCCGGTAGATGATCCACAGTATATTATCGTAGCGAACCGTTTAAAGACAACAGAAATCGGAAAGACACTTGCACCGGTAGTAGAAGATTTATATGATACACTGTTTGATCATGAGTAAAAATTCACGAAGAGACAGCGTTTCCGGGGGATGATTGCCCGTTTCAAGAAGCATATATACAGAAAAAGGAAGAGATTTCTGAAGAGAATTCGTTTGCTTTTCTGTTGCTTGTTCTTTTTGTTCAAGAAGAGCATGGAGAAAGAACGTAAGCTCCTGAATCAACATCTGCTGTCCTTTAAGATCAGGAGAAAGATTATAAGAAAAGCGGAGCGTATATGGAGGATTTGGGTTATTCAGAAAGTAATAACAGTAAGTAAAATCCAGAAGAGTGACCATCCTATGCTGCCCCGTTGTTCTTATGAGAAGGTTTGACGGATGAAGGTCGGTATAAAGAATACCGTTTTCCAGAAGATAAGCAAGCACTTCTCCGGTGGAAAATAGAATCCGTAACAGATCTTTTAAAGATAAAGATGGTACAAGTTCGGGAAGTAAAGTGCCTTCGCAGTGTTCCATACAAAGAGCAAGAAGAGGAACGCTTGCTCCTGGCAAAGTGAAGTCTTCCTGAAATCCATAATAATGTGGGAGAGATGGGTGGGACAGAGGAGATAATCCTTCATATTCATCAAGCAGGGCCTGGCGGACAGAAGGAATATTTTCACTGCATTTTAATATGTATTGATGTTTAGAATCTGCAGCCGTATATATTAAAATATCTTTTTTCTTCTGATAAAATGTAAGCTCAGAAAAAGATTCGGGAAACATGGAAAACCTCCTTTGGTAGATATGTACTCTCGGAGTCTTTCTTGCACTTGCTTTTGTGGCTGCTTTTCCGCCAGTTGCACCCGAATTTCATCAACGTGCGCACCGCGTACGCCTCAAAAATTTGGGCACAACTGACAAAAAACTTCTCACAAAATCAAGCACAAAAAGATTCCGAGAGTACATAGATTTTTTATGTGATTCAGTGTATCATAAAGAAAAGAAATTTTCAAATAGAGAGGGGAGGAAGTACGGTGGCTTTCTTTTTTGCAAGTGAAATAAACCGACGCTCATCCAATGAGGACAGCTATTGCCAGATGGAGTTTCGCATGAATGCGGAAGCAGCAGTAAGAGCTATGGTAGTTGCTGATGGAATGGGTGGACTTTCCGGGGGAAAATATTATTCAGAAGCAGCGGTTAATATGTGGTATCAGGAACTGCTTGCGACGATGATGAGTGAAAGATTTCGAGGGAATCCTTTAGACAGACAGATTGAGATTTTGCAGGAATTTTCGGAAGAAATATATAGTAAGTTGAATCAGAGGTTATATAAGAATGGTTTAGATGCCGGAATGAAAGGTGGAACTACGTTATCCTCTGTCATCCATTTCTGGGATACGGTTATCGTATCAAACTGTGGAGACAGTCCGGTGTACCGTATTAAAGATGGCAAAATCACATTAGTCAGTGAGATACAGAATGTAGCAGAGAAGATGGTTAGAGAAGGAAAGACAGCACGAGGATCGGTATTGTATTATCAGAATAAGAACCGCCTTCTTGATTATCTTGGCAAGCGAAAGGAATGTATCCCGTATTGTTCTGTGTTTCAGGCTGAAGAAGCTGATGGGATATTAATGGGGTCAGATGGAGCATTTGGAGACCTTACATTAGAAGAAATCCAATCGGTACTTTGCAACTGTGAACGTCCACAAAAGGTGATCGGACGGATTTTTGAAAAGGCAAGGGAAGCAGGAGAAGAAGATAATCAAACGGCAATCTTTTACCTCAAGAAGGAAAAAGAAAAGAAGAAAAAAGAAGTCGAAATGGAAATAGAATTTCCCAAAACAGATATAAGACAGGCAGTTCCTAAAGAGGAGAATTGCTGTTATACAAAGCTTTCCGAAAAAAAGAAACCGATATCGTTAAAAGAGAAATTATTAGGAAACCGTTTTATAGGAGGGCGGTAATATGAATTGTTATTTTGAAGAGGGCGAAGTTTTTACCTGGATTCGTGACAGAGAGCGGTCTGGCGAAAATATGGTCGTATCTTTAAAAATGTTAAAAGAATGTCACCGTACCGGAAGTAAGCAGGCAATGATAGCGGAAGATATCCGAACAGAGAAGAAATACTTTGTAAAGGTGTTGTTCTGTAATGATCTAGAGCAGGTTTACGTAGAAAAAGAAAGTAAAGTACAACTGTATTCTCCGTATATTATTCGGATTTACGGAGGAATGCTTGATGAGAAAAATAAACGTTTTATTACATTAGTAGAATATATTGAAGAAAGTGATCTGTCCGAGCTGATGCGCGGAAAGGGAATCGCCGGAGATACCTGGAATGAAAAGATGAGAGTAAGGAACCGTATCGCAATGAAGTTCTTGTACGGTATTGATCACTATATGTCTATGTATCAGCAAGATCCGATCGTTCACAGAGATTTAAAACCGGAGAATGTACTGGCTTCTCCTGATGGGACGATAGTAAAGATCATTGACTTTGACTGGGTACATTTACACGCATCCAACGTAACAGTGATGCTTCGGAGAGAACAGAAAGGAACCCCGGGGTACGCAGATCCAAGATACTGGAACAGTTACATTTGCCGCCCGGAGATGGATATTTATTCTGCTGGTCTTGTTCTTTATTTTATTTATACAGGTAAACACCATTTCTACGGAAGTGAAGAAATAAAGAATTATATGATAGGCGATGATTATGCGTATCAGTTAAAAGAGATGCCGGGAATTGATGAGCGGTTAAGTAAGATTATAGCGAAAATGATCGCGAGAGAAGAAGAACGTTATGGAAGCATTAAAGAAGTGATTCAGGATATGACAGCGTACCTGACATCTGTAAGAAAGCTTCCGGAACTTCCGGAACTTCTGACGCAGTCCCAAGAAGAGAAAACAATCCGTTTTTCTTATCGGATCGGCGATGTGAAATATAGTCCCTATATGAAAAATTATCGTTTTATTCCGATTGAATTTGGAACAAAGCAGGAACGAAGCCAGAATGGAAGAATGAGTGGACATATCTTATCCTTTTATCGAATGGATGATAAGATTAAGGTCATTCTTTTACATGAAGACTGCCATATTATAAAGCAGCAAAGAGAAGGAGAAGTCTGTGCAGGGGATGTATTTACCTACGCAGGAACAAATATTGAAATTTTGCAGATTAAAAGATAGGAGATATGTCATATGAACGAGAACTGGAATCCGGAAATTCCTTTAGATTTACAGCAGAATTTTAAAAAAGAAAAAGAGCAGGCATTTACATTATATTTAGATTTTGTAGTAGATGCAACGGCATCTATGTACACCGTATTTCCGGCAGTATATTATGCGGCCGCCCATTTTTTAGAATGTTTATCAAAGTATGAAGTCTATCCGCAGATCGGACTTACCTTAATAAGAAATGAAGAAAACGGAGAAGAGACAGAGACGGTTTTATTTGAAGGAAGAGATGCTTTCACTTCGGATATTTCAGTATTTTTAAAAAAGTTAAAGGGAATAAAGCTTTACGGAGGCGGTAATGATGGAAAGGAATCTGTCCATAAAGCAATCGGAAGTTCTTTACGTAAATTCCCGGTAACAGGAAGAAATAAAGCAGTGTTAGTTTTTACAGATGCCTATGGAAGTAATGATTATGAAGAATATATTCAGTATCCGGTCGGTCAGGTAATCTTTTTTTCAACAGATGAAATGAGTGAGGAAGATTTTCATTTTTGCTTTGTAAAGCCGGATGGGGAATTAGACGAAGAAGCCTCCCCAATGTTTATTAAAATTGATAAATTACTTAAGCCAATGAGTACAGAGTTTTTGGACAATATTGTAAAGCCGTTAAAAGATCTGATGAAAGGTGTATCGATTGGTGCATAACATCATTTATAAGAAAGTGAGGTGAGAGACATGGAAGAAATGGAACGTATGGAAACTGTCCCAATGGGGAGCGGAAGTAAAGAGCAATTATTTGAAAAAGGACATCCGGTCATTCGGGAATTAAAAAGGATTCCGGAAATCATTTTTGAGGAGCAGATCGCAATGCTGCCTTCTTCCGCAATCCCGGTAAAGTCTTTATTTGTAAGAAAGCAGATGGATCATTATCATGTTGACTCACTGATTTTAAAGAAGATAGCCATGCAGGTATTGCACATTTTAAGACAGTTATCCGAATGTCATATTTATCCCGGAATTATTGATCTGCAGGACTTATATGTCGATATGAATAACAGTCAGTATGGGGTCGTACTCCTGCATCCGGAAAAGTTTCAGCTTCTTACATTTGAGCAGGATTATGAATGGTATCCGGAAGATGAAAGAATATTTGGTGATGCAGTTTTATTTGATGAGAAGCTGCAGCAGATAGCAGATAATCGTTTGATTTACAAGATCCTTGTAGCAAGTGCAAGGGGAAATGTTAAAGTTCCGCCACTAAAAACAGAAGCAGATTATTCAGAACTTTTCTATAACATTCTTTCCGAAGAATGGAAACAGATTTTTGAAAGAAGAGAGATCTGCAGTTATGAGAAGCTGCAGCAGTTATTAGAAGACTCTATACAGATAGAAGAAGAATTTGCCAGAATGACGAAAGAAAGCTTAGATGAAAAGTCCGAGCAGAAAAAGCAGGAAAAAACAGAGAAATTCCATACTAAAAAGGAAAGTGAAGAAGAACAGTTTGCTCTTTTTATTATTTTAAGAACAGAATTAGACAATTCCAAAAAAATAAGCAAAATGCTTTATCTTTTACAAGATGAGCTAGAATTAGAGAACACCCTTTTAGGACATAGCTGCCAGCAGGCATTTGTCTTTGGAAATGGGGCAGTACAGGTAAAGAAGTTCCAACGATATCATAAAGATTTCCGATGTCAGTTTCCTCAAGTAATACGAGATTACTCTGCAGGAGAAGCCTTAATTATCGGAACAGATCTCCTGCAGGAAAAGAAAGAAGAACTACTGCTGAAAAATAAGGGAGAAAAACAACAGTTTTATCTGTATATCCTTATGGATGGCAGAATAAAAAACGATCAGCTCTTTCAGATCGCTCTTACAAAGCTTAAGAAAGTCAGGGAAGAAGGCGTAGAACTAAAATTGAGAATGGTCGATAACATTTACTGTGAAGCCTGTCAGAAACTAAAAGATGTTGTGGAGGATACCCAAAGATGCTGCTAAATAAGTTAAAACAGTTTCATCAACAGACCATGGAACGATATCGTGACGAAGAAAACATGGAACCATGGAAGAAAGCAGTCATGGAAATTCATGAAAAAGCCACATTTCTTTTTTATTATGATGCAACACTAGAGCAAAACAGCAGAACAGCAACCCTTCGAATCCAGGGAACCCTCGTGAAAGGGGAACTCCCCGTAGGAAGTGTACTTCACTTTTATACAGGGGAAGGCAGACATGTGGGAAGTGGTACGATATTAAGTGAACCCGAAGAAAAAGAACAGGGAAGAAAGGGTCTGCTAAAAAGACGAAGAAACGAATTCGAAATAAAGATAGATACCTATCTTGGGAAAGAAACGATAAAGATGAATGAGACAGAAAAAAAGAAAATGCTGAAGCATTTTGAAAAAATATCGTTAATAACAAATCCTGATTTGTAGATTTAGAATAGACGAAAAAAGGAAAAATAATACATCCCATCTGCTCTGTAGTCGCTGTATTTAAGATGCTCATCCGCATCTTAAACACGCTCCGAAGCCGCATCTGGGATGTATTATTTTTTCTTTTTTCTGGCTATTCTAAATCTACAGTTAGGCAACGTGGAATGTACCAGAAGGATATGATTTTCCAGGAAATTAAAGTCTAAAGGATTGACGTCCTTTTTTCTGGAGGTTTCCATTTGAATAGAAATTGTATACTTCTGGACAATCCACTTGTTTTTTAACTAAGTTGTAGGATGAGGTTAGACAGCCGATATAATAGAACTTCTTGCTGAATTGCGAGGAAACTATGGTAAAGAAATCTTAATACAATTCAGCAACATCCAACAATTTGAATGTCAGTCCTTTAAAAATTAATTTCCCGGAAAGTCATAATATTCTGGGGAATCCCATTGTTTTTTGAATGATCTGTAGAATGAGATTAGACAGCCGCTGTAATAAACTTCTTGCTGAATTGTAAGGAAACTATGGCAAAGAAAAGCGAATTTTTATAAGTATTACATTTTGTGACTTTGTGCTGTGGAATTTTGACTCTGAAAACTTCGGACTCATTTTTCCGAAGTTTTCGTTTTTTGAGGCAAAATGGAGCGTTTAGCGCGATGGAACAAAATCAAACTTATAAAAATTCGCTTTTTGTCAGAAGATTAAATACAATTCAGTCACATAATCTTCTTTCAGCGGCGTCTGTCTCAACACCTATAGATCAGGAGGAGTTATCGGAAGAGTGAAAGTAATTCGTTGATATCTTTTCCTTCGCTATTTTGTGCGAGTGTCATGAGCTGTTTTAATTTTTCATTCTGTTTGCCTTCAGAACCATTCATAAGTGAATTTAAGAGGAAGAAGAGAGAAGGATCGGAGAATGGATTTTGCTCTGTAGAAGGTGGCGTATCTGCTGATGATGTGGCAGGTGCGGATGATTGCACAAGTTCAGGATGTTCAGAGAGTATTTGATTATATTTTTCATAGAATCTTGAAAAGTTCAGAATTTGCAGGATGTTATCAATTTGATGGGCTTTTTCTTCGGAGACGGAATTACGGACAGAACGAAGTATAGATGCAATATCCTGAGCGTTATTTTCAAAGCCGCATGCGCTTAGTCGTTCGCTGTCATCAAATCCTTCCATGATTTTCTGCATTTCAGATATTTTGAGACAGAGAGCTAAAAATTTTCCAAGATTGGCATTACAGTGAGGAATGATATTTTCTAAAATAGTAAGATTATCATCGTTAATGAGACGGGAAAGTGGGGATGGGGAATCATTTAAATTTTGCATGGAAACCTCCTTCAAATAGAAAGATTCAGATAGAAAGATTTTGAGAATATATAGGAAAACTACCTGAAACATTTTCATATAATATAATGATGTCAGGGTCAAAAGGTCAAAACACCGTTCGTGCTTGCACGATAAGGTGTTTGACTTTGGGACCCGCGAAATATGAGAAAGTAGCGATTTACGTAGTAAATCAGCGGATTTCGAATGTTTCAGAATTACAGGAGTAGCGTTAGCTACGGAGTAATTCGTGACATCAAGTAAGGGGCAAAATACCTTTTGACCCTTACATCATTATATGCAGGTAGATTTATCTGTAATTATTTCATCTTATGAGGGGAGAGATAGGATTATGAATGAAAATCTTATTGTAGAAGATAATACGATTTATGAGATAGATCCGGAATGTCTTAAGAGAAAACGAGAGCGGGAGGCAAGAAAAAAGAGTGAAGAAAAATTAAAGAATGATGCAGAATACCGGAAGAATCAGCGATAAAATAAGTAATAGAGAAAGATAAGAAATAGGGATAAAAAATAAGAAATAAAAAAGGCATTCTACCGGCAAAAACAGTGCAGGTACAATGCCTTTTCTGTTAGTTACAGTTTAGTAAATTAGTAAAGAATCAGCAGCCGCAGCCACATCCACAGCCGTTGCCGGAAGTACCGATACCACAGCCATTGCCACAGCAGCAGAGAATGAGAATGAGCCAGATTAAATTATCATTACCACATCCGCAGCCACAGTCGTTGCCGTTATTACAGCATAAAAGGATTAAAAGAAGCCAGAAGCAGTTATTAAAACCACCATCGTTACCACAGCCACATCCACATCCGGAAGAACAGGAATTCTGGCAGTTTGTAGCAGCTAAATCACTCATGGGATTTCCCCCTGTTTTTTGATTACAGTTTATAGTATGCATGATAAAAGGAATGTTGCTTTCCAGTTGGAAAAATTTCCGTAAACAGAAAAAATACAGGAGAATTTTTAGGAAAGGTAAAAGAACAGAAGGATTGGTATGTAAATATTTCATAAAAAATGGAATTAAAAAACGTTTTTCTTGTTTTTTTTGAAAAAAATGAAAAAATGGCTTGTTTTTTATTCAAAAATAGCATACAATTACCACTGGTATAAAAAAGAAGTAAAGAAAAGCAGTTAAAATCTTGTTTTTAATTGCTTTGGAAATATATTAGTGTTTACACTAGATAAATTTTGGGAGGTAAAGAAGTGAAACCATACAGAGAATTAAGCAAAGAAGAATTACTGGCATTACAGGAAGAATTACAGGCAGAATATGATGCAGAAAAAGCGAAAGGTCTGAATCTGGATATTTCAAGAGGTAAACCAGGAAAAGAACAGCTTGATTTATCTATGCCGATGATGGATGTTTTAAACGGAGAGACGGTTCTTAATGCAGAGAATGGAACGGATGTAAGAAATTATGGCGTGTTAGACGGTATTCCGGAAGCAAAAGAACTTATGGCAGGAATGGTAGGAGCGAAACCTTCTCAGATGATCGTACTTGGGAACTCCAGTCTTAACATTATGTATGACTGTGTGGCTCGTGCAGAACTTTTCGGAATTATGGGAAGTACTCCTTGGTCACAGCTTGATAAAGTAAAGTTTTTATGTCCGGTACCAGGATATGACAGACATTTCGGTGTGACAGAGCAGTTTGGTATTGAGATGATCAATGTACCTATGACAGAAGATGGTCCGGAGATGGATGTCGTTGAGGATTATGTGAATAATGATCCTTCTGTGAAGGGAATCTGGTGTGTGCCAATGTTCTCTAATCCGGGTGGCGTTGTTTATTCTGATGAGACAGTAAAAAGATTTGCGAATTTAAAACCAGCCGCAAAGGATTTCCGTATTTTCTGGGATAATGCATATGGTATTCATTATCTGTATGACAGACCAGAAAGTGAGCAGCCACATATTTTGAATATTTTAGAAGAATGTGAGAAGGCTGGCAATCCGGACATGGTATATGAATTCTGCTCAACATCAAAGATTACTTTCCCGGGAGCAGGTGTGGCAGCAATGGCCTCTTCCGAAGCGAATGTCGCTGATATCAAAGCAAAATTACAATGGCAGACAATCGGACCAGATAAGATTAATCAGTTACGTCATGTAAGATATTTTAAAGATATTAACGGAATGAAAGAATATATGAAGAAACATGCCGAGATCATTCGTCCAAAGTTTGAGGCAGTATTAGAGACATTAGAAAAAGAACTTGGTGAGTTAGGAATCGCATCCTGGAGCAAACCGGTTGGCGGATATTTCATTTCCTTTAACGCCCAGAAGGGATGTGCAAAGGCAATCGTAGCTAAATGTAAAGAGGCAGGTCTTGTACTTACAGGTGCGGGTGCAGCATATCCATATGGTAATGATCCGGAAGATTCTAATATCCGAATCGCTCCTACCTTACCTTCTACAGAAGAGTTATCAATCGCGACAGCATTATTTGTAACATGTACAAAGCTTGTAACGGTAGAGAAGCTTCTTGCAGAGATGTAATGTCGGATGAATTCAAGAATACCCCGGTATCCAGTTCTCAGTCTGCTTTTGATTTGCACGACTTGAATTTAGCAGAATGATTATGACAAAATAATAACAGATATATTAAAAAGAGAGAAAATTCACCAGTCGGCATCAAAACTGGGAACTTCCTCTCTTTTTTTGTCATTAAAAAAAGAGAAGATTTTTGTACAAAATGAAAAACATAGCAAAAAAGTTGTACAAAATTGGATACATATATTCTCATAAGCTATTGTTTGTGATATAGTTAACACAATAAATTTAAGGGTAATTATGACTTTAACAAACTAGGGAGGTATCTATGAGAGGAGTAGAAACAAGAATTCAGGAAATCAGACATGCTGTATTTACTGAAGTAGCTAAAATGGCTTATGAAGAGGGACCTGTTGATAAAAAGATTGAGGCGCTGCCTTATAAAATCATACCTGGTGAAACCGGTAATTTCAGAAATGACGTTTTCCTTGAAAGGGCAATCGTAGGAGAACGACTCCGAATGGCAATGGGTCTGCCATACAGAGGAGCAGCAGAACCAGCACCGGTATCTGATGGAATTATGGAGGCAGATAAGCCAGAAGGCTACTATACTCCACCACTTATTAACGTAATTAAGTTCGCATGTAATGCATGTGAGGAAAAGAAAGTACATGTAACAGATGGATGTCAGGGATGTCTGGCACATCCTTGTATGGAAGTATGTCCAAAGAAGGCAATCTCTCTTGATCGCGTAACCGGTAAGTCCATCATCGATCAGGATGCCTGTATCAAATGTGGACGTTGTGCTACTGTATGTTCCTATAATGCGATTATTGTTCAGGAACGCCCATGTGCAAAAGCATGTGGTATGAATGCTATCACATCTGATGAGAACGGAAAAGCAACGATTGATTATGATAAATGTGTATCCTGCGGAATGTGCCTTGTAAACTGTCCATTTGGTGCAATTTCTGATAAGTCCCAGATTTATCAGGTAATCAAGGCAATCCAGTCCGGTGAAAAGGTATATGCTGCAGTAGCACCTGCATTCGTAGGACAGTTTGGACCAAAGGTAACACCGGAAAAGCTTCGTGCAGCCATGAAAGAACTCGGATTTGCCGATGTACTTGAGGTAGCGATCGGAGCGGACTTATGTGCGAAACAGGAAGCAGAAGACTTCTTAAAAGAAGTACCGGAAGAACTTCCATTTATGGCAACATCCTGTTGTCCGGCATGGTCCGTAATGGCTAAGAAGCTCTTCCCAGAGTATGCAAACTGCGTATCCATGGCATTAACACCAATGACATTAACCGCAAGATTAATTAAGAATCACACACCAGATGCCAAAGTTGTATTTATTGGACCTTGTGCAGCGAAGAAGCTTGAAGCGATGAGAAGAACCGTTCGAAGTGAAGTAGACTTCGTACTTACCTTCGAGGAAATGAGTGGAATTTTCGCAGCAAAAGACTTAGATCTTGAAGCAATGCATGAAGACGTAGACGGTGTCAACGATGTATCCGCAGACGGAAGAAACTTTGCCGTATCTGGTGGAGTAGCACAGGCTGTAGTTGATGTAATCAAGAAAGAATATCCAGATAAAGAAATCAAGGTAGCTAACGCAGAAGGTTTAGAGGAATGTCGTAAGCTTATGATGATGGCATCCAAAGGCAAATATAATGGCTATCTGTTAGAAGGTATGGCATGTCCAGGTGGTTGTGTAGCCGGAGCTGGAACAATGCAGCCAATTAAGAAGTCTCAGGGAGCTGTAAAGATTTATGCTACAAAAGCAAATCATAAAGTAGCTACTGAAACAGAATATGTAAAAGAATTAGATAAATTAGTAGATTAAACCTGATTAGTAGATTTCGTGTAGACGAAAAAAGAAAAATACCATATCCCATCTGCTCTGTAGTCGCTGTGTTTAAGATGCTCATCCGCATCTTAAACATGCTCCGAAGCCGCATCTGGGATATGGTATTTTTTCTTTTTTCTGACTATTCTAAATCCACAGTTGGCAAAAATGGAAATTCTACAGGATTTTATCTGAATGAAAATCGTAGACTTTTGGATAATTTTCTCTTTCCCTTAGAATAAAATCCTGATTTTGGCTCAAGCCTAAAAAAGAAGTTATTTTATGGAATATTGTTGCACAATATGTAAATGTCTGGTATTCTATAACTAGCATATTTTGCAGATGGAAGGAGAAAAAAATTATGGAAAGAATCAGACAGATGACAGACACACGAAGATGTGCTCTCCTGTGGGCGGCGACGATATTGCTGACGGCAGCATTGTTGTTTTTGTGTGGGGGAAAAGTACATGCGTGGGAAGGGGATGATGATTGGATGCGTGATACATTCAGTCGTTATACAATGGCGGCGATGCTTAGCGGTCAGGAAGAGAACTATTTTAACGATTCCGAGAAACCAGATGCGCTGACAGTGCTTAATTATACTGCATATAAGATGTATCAGGCTGGCGATACAGGTACAATCTCATTTGATACGTTCTATGAGGACTATGTTTGTGCGAACTTTTCAGCAGTTGTAAACAAAGAGGATTTAAAAAATGCGGCTGAGGCGGCTGAGTTAGATAATAGAAAATCCAAATTTTTTGATTATGATAAGGGCACAGGTAAGATAAGAATACTTGATGTGTTAGCAGGTGGCGATTCTAAACAATGTGTGTATATAGGATGGCAGGATAAGGATAATAATAATGATCAAACAGTTCTTTATGGTATGTGGAAAGACCCGGCTCCAGCAGGGGAATGGAAAGATTATTATGTGATATTAACAATTGATGGATATGGAGACGATGCTAAGATTGTTAGTTATCAAAAAATAGAATCTAATGATGTAAAGTTTTCCAGCGAATTTTTCATTAATAATTATGATGACAACGGTGAGTGGGTTGATGAAACAAACTGTACGAGAGAGCTTAATGGAGAAACAAGGGTTATATTGCCATATAATGAAGATGTCCATTCTCGTGCGACTATGACTTATAAAGGTGAAGAAGTAGAGACTACCGGCCTTGCGGGAGTTAAGGTGACAAGTTCAGATAAGGATATTGTTTCTGTATATGATAATAATGAAAACTATGAGGAAATATCTTCTGTTTCGGGGGATAAAGTAGGAACGGTTAAGCTTACGTGTGAATTCCAGTCTAGGACAGGGGAGATTGTTTACACAGAAATTTTGCCATGTGATGTAGCTAAGTTTGAAGCAGGCAGAGACAATGCCAGATATGATAGCTATGGTATGTGTGTTCTTCATAATACAGATGTAGAGATTTTTGCAAAAACAGAAGGATTAGATGAATATAAGAAACAAAACAAATTTTCTTATGTATGGAAATCTGCTGAAATCCCTGAGATAGATGGAGAAACAACAGAATCTGTTACGTATACAGCTCCAAATGATGAGAAAGAAGCAGAAATTTCTGTTGATATTTATATTGCTGGCAAGAAGATTACAACACAATCTGTTTACTTAAAGGTGAAGAATGGTGTTTTAGATTACAAGGTTTATGAAATGCCGGGTACAGCAATGAAAGAGCAGGATACAACTGCCCCATTACTTCTTAATAAACGCTATTTCATTGATTTAACAGGAGGAGACTTTGGCTGGGATTATGGTAATGATGCAGATCAGTGTTTCTCTTCATGGGAATTTACTATGGATGGTAAGACATTTACTATAACAGATAAAGAAGCCGAAGATTATAATACACCAATTCAACAGCCAGATTTTATGACTTATTACAAAGGTTTCGCTGGTGGGGCAACACCGAATTGTTTGTTTACTGTGAAGAAAGCAGGACAGCTTACTGTAACAGGTACTATCTATCAGAATAATAAAGTATTCAGAACAATATCAAAGACTTTTACTGTAAAAAGTGAGAATACGAATGGAACAACACCAAAACCACAACCACAGCAGCCAGCACAGCCTGCTTCCTTACAGAAAGGAACTAAAGTAACAGATAAGAAATCCAAAGCAGTATATAAAGTAAATGGTAATAAGACAGTTGAATATAATAAAGAGGATAAAAAAGCGAAGAAAGCAACAGTTCCATCAACGATTACTGTAAATGGAGTGAAGTATCAGGTAACATCCATTGCAGCTAAAGCATTTGCCAACAACAAAAAGTTAACAAAGGTTGTCATCCCGGCAAGTGTGAGAAGCATTGGAAAACAGGCATTTAGCGGATGTAAGAATCTTAAGAGTATTACGATTAAGACGACGTATCTTACAAAGAAATCCGTAGGTGCGAAAGCATTTAAAGGAATTCATGCAAAAGCAACGATTAAAGTACCAAAGAAACAGAAGAAAGCATATCAGAAGTTCTTAAAGACAAAAGGAATTGGAAAAGGTGTGAAAATTAAATAAATGATGCAGATTAGTGGAAAGTGTAAGAATGCCCCGGCATTCCTGCTGATCTGCAGGATTTAGAGTACAAAGGAAAACGATATATCCAGGATGCTCCTTCAAAGAGTGTTAAAAATGCAGGTGAGTATTTTTAACACAGAAAGGAAAGAGCAGATGGGATATAGCGTTTTCCTTTTTTCGTTTATACTAATTTTTGTTTATGCTAAAGGGTTATAGCTTAAAATTCATTCTTAATAATTATTAAGTAGCCAGAGAATGTTTTTGTTATGTATAATGAAAATGTGAACATTCTTTTAATTTATGATAATGTTTGATGATTTTTCAAAGTAATTGTGATATCATATAAAAAGTTTCAAGTGACTATCTTAAAGCTTTGCCAGGCTTTTTATAAAGGATGTGTTCTCAGAGTTCTTAGTACATTTGCTTTTATGGATGATTTTTTACTAACGTATGTATTGCGTATACCTCAAAATTTGAGGCAGGTCTGATAAGAATCTTCCCTCAGATCAAGTACAAAAGATTCCGAGAGTATGTAAGAGTATTTAGGAGGTAAGTATGTTTCGGAAGAAGAATGGGCAGGAGTTCATGGATGAGCGGAACGTGGATTCATCTGTGAATGATAAAGAAGAGAAAAAGGGATTTTTTCACAGGAGGAAGAAGAAAGAGATTAATCTATATGAAGATGATATGGGCTATATCGAGGAGGACGGTGATTTTTCAGAAGAAGAATATGATAAAGAATTAGATGAGTTACAGGAAGATGAGAAACCGGAAAAGAGAAAGAGAAGATTTTGGCATCGGAAGAAAGAAGATACATCGGAAGAAGCTCAGACAGAAGATTTAGCAGAGGAACATCATGATGAAGATGGTTTTCTCAGTGATGAGGATGCGATTATTCTGCAGGAGCCGGAAAAGAAGAAGTTTTCTAAGAAGAAGCTGGCACTCATCTGTGGTACGGCAGCAGTCATAGTGATAGCTGTTGTTTTTTTTGTTATTCGGAATATGGGTGGTACAAGCGAAGGAAAGGCGTATGTAGAATCTGTTCGTGAGATTACAGGACTTGGAACGGCTGCCGGGGCGAATAACCGTTATACAGGAACGGTTGATGCGGAAAGTTCATGGAAGATTAATTTACAGTCGGATATGTCTGTAGAGAAGCGTTATGTGAATGTTGGCGATCAGGTGAAAAAGGGAGATAAGCTGTTTAAATATAATACACAGGAGCTGAAGCTTTCAAAAGAAAAGAAAGAGCTGGAACAGGAGACTTTACAGAATGAGATTAATCAGTTGACAAAAGACATCAGTTCCTATCAGTCTGATTTGAAGTCTGCAAGTGCTACGGAGAAGATTCAGCTTCAGACGCAGATTTTAACAGCACAGACTACGATTAAGAAAGATCAGTATACGATTAAGACAAATAAAGAGACGATCAAGACATTAGAGAAGAATATTAAAGATGCTACAGTAAAGAGTAAGATGAATGGTCTTGTAAAGAAGATAAACAGTTCTCTGGAAAGCAGTTCTTCCTCAGGTGATGACAGTTCAGATGATGGTTCAGATTCCGGAGATGGAAGTTCAGATGATTCTACATATATGACAATTCTTGCAGTAGGTAACTACCGTATTAAAGGAAAGGTCAGTGAAACGAATGTTAACAGCCTAAATGAAGGGGATCCGGTTATTGTACGTTCAAGAGTAGATGATTCCCAGACCTGGAAAGGAACGATCAGCAGTATCAAGACAGATGCTACTGCAGATGATTCTACCGAGAGCAGCGATGAGATGGCTTACGATGATTCTTCGGATGGTAGTACAGGAGAGACTGCATCAAAATATAATTTCTATGTGAAGCTCGATGATGATAATGGCTTAATGATGGGACAGCATGTTCTTGTTGAACCGGATAACGGCCAGGATGAGAAGAAGGATGGTATGTGGCTGCCGGCTGCCTATATTAAGAAGAGTAACGGTAAGTATTATGTATGGCTGGATTCTCATAATAAGCTGAAGCTTCAGGAGATTAAAGTTGGTGAGTATGATGAGAATCTTGATGAGTACGAAGTGAAGAGTGGACTCAAGACAACAGATTACATTGCCTGTGATGACAGTACATTAAAAGAAGGTATGCGGGTTACAAGAGTTGCTCCGGAAGATAGTACTTCTGACTATGGAGAAGAACAGACAAGCGATGATGCCGAAACATTTGGAGCGGATGATTATGATTCCTATGAAGAAGATACTTCTGATTATGGAGAAGATACGTATGACAGTGGTTATGATGAAAGTATAGATGACGGCATAGATGCAGGGGATGATAGTTTCGATACAGAAAGTGACAGTTCAGATGCTGTTGATGATGGAACAAGTGACAGTGATATAGCAGACTTTGGAGAATAGAGATTCTCGATCAGAAAGGACATACAGCATATGCTTTTGGAACTAAAACATATTTATAAAAATTATTTGCAGGATAAGATTGTCATACCAGTTCTTAAAGATGTGAATATCTCTATTGATGAGGGAGAATATGTGGCAATCATGGGACCTTCTGGCTCAGGAAAGACAACGTTGATGAATATTATAGGGTGTCTGGATCGTCCGACGAAGGGAGAATTTCTTTTAGAAGGGGAGTCTATTGTAGATTATAATGAAAATCGCCTCTCGGATCTTCGATTAAATACTTTGGGATTTGTATTCCAGAGTTTTAATCTTCTGCCGAAGCAGACCGCTCTTGATAACGTAGCACTTCCTTTAAGTTATGCAGGCATACCGGTGAAGAAAAGAAAAGAGATTGCTTTTCAGGCATTGAAAAGAGTTGGGCTGGCGGATAGAGTACATTTCCGTCCAAGTCAGCTTTCCGGTGGACAGCAGCAGCGTGTGGCGATAGCCAGAGCACTTGTGAATAATCCTAAGATTATTCTTGCCGATGAACCTACCGGAGCTTTAGACAGCCGTTCCGGTATTCAGGTAATGAATCTGTTTCAGCAGTTAAATGAAGAAGGTGTTACGATTATTATGATTACGCATGATGCGAATATTGCCAATCATGCGAAAAAAGTACTTCATATTTTTGATGGAGAGATTGTAGAAGATAAAGCAAGAAAAGAGAAAGAAAAACAACAGTCCGAAGTGCAGAGTGAGGCAGCAGAAAGTGTTTCATCAGAATTAGAAAAAGATTTCGGAGTGAATGCATGGGAAGGAGAGATCTGATTTGAAGGGAAAGAAGAAGATACTGCTTGCTGTAGTTTTAGTTCTCGTTATGGCAGTGGGAATCACTTCCATTGTTGTTATAAGAAAGAGAAATAAAATTGTAGTAAAAGTATTCCCGGTAAGTAGTCTGAACAGTTCTGACTGGTTTGATACAGATACTTCTCTTACGGGAACGCTTACTTCAGATTTTATACAGGAAGTTCATGTTTCCGGTGGACAAAAAGTAAAGAAGATTTATGTCAAAAAAGGTGATAAAGTTAAAAAAGGCGATGTTCTTTTGAAATATAATGTTGCGGAAAAAGAACTGGATTTAAAACTTCAAAAGCTTCAGATTCAATCGTCCAAGTTGGAAATTGCTGAGATGGAGAAGGAATTAAAGAAGCTTAAAAACACAAAGACAGTTGGTTCGATCAATACAGGAAACAGCAGTGTGATGGATGCATCTGTTAATCTTTCCGATATAAAGGGAACAAGTCTTCGCTACCTTATGGCAGAGGCGGAAAGTGATGGAACTACCGCAGTGAGCAATTCGAAAGCTGCGAATGAGGCAGATGGAAACAGTGGTTCCGAAAGTGGTTCAGGAAGTGGAAGCGGCTCCGGCTCCGAAAGTGGTTCTGGAAGTGGAAGCGGCTCCGGCTCCGAAAGCGGTTCTGGAAGTGGAGGCAGCTCCGGCTCCGAAGGTGGTTCTGGAGAGGAATCAGGAAAGGATGATGCGAAACTTTCCTTAAAATCCAGTGTGAATGATATTTCAGATAAAGCATCTGGTAGTGGCACAGAAAAAGATCCGTATATATTTAATTTAACAATGGATGGTAAAGTAAAAGGTTCTTTTATTAAGAAGCTGATTACTGATGGAAGTTATGCGGAATTTCGTGCTTATAAATCAGAGGAAGCAAAAAAAACATCGGCTACTTTTGAACTTGATCCAAGTACGAAAGTGAATGTTTATGCAGAAGATGGCTATACGGTCAATCAGTTAAATGAAGGTGGAGATACAAAAACTCTTCATAATTCTATTGATCTGGTCAGTGAAAAAGATGCATCTAGTGGAAATGGAAGTTCCGCCGGAAATGCCTATATTTATTATTTAAATGTAAATGGATTGGTAAAAGGATCTGTAATTTCTAGTCTTCATAAAGAGAATAAATATGCTACATTTATCGAATTTGATGAGAACGGAAAAGAAAAAGATCGATATGAATATAATCCTTCTAAAGCTTTTAAAGATCTCGATGAAGATGCATATTATACTGTTTCCAAAGGAAAAGAAAAAAGTCTTCATGATCTGAATGAACGGGCGACATACAAAGATTTAAAGGCAGAAAGTCTGGAAGATGGACAGCAGGGTGCAGATGGAAAGTATACATTCTATTTGCCTAAAGATGGGAAAATTAGCGGCGCACTGATTAATGATTTGATCAAGAAGGGGTTAACAGCGGAATTTATAGAATATGCTTCCGAGACAGATTATGATAATGAGAATACAGCAAATGCAAATAAATTAGAGATTACACCTGACAGTAAGTTTACAGTAGAACTTGCAGATGGAACAGGGTATACGATTTCTTATTTAAAGAGTAAAGTAAAGAAAGATGATCCACCGGCTACAACAACCGAGAATAAAGGAAATACTGTTCCAACAACAAATAAGACACCAACGCCGGCGGCAGATAAGGAGATCAAGTTTAAACAGAATCGAAAGAAAGTAAAAGCGGGTAATGGCTATCTCTTTTCTGTAGTGTCTAAAGATGGAAGCTGGGGAAATGGAGAGGATGACCAGAGTAAGGTTACATGGACTTTATCAAATAATATTTCAAAGTATACAAGTATTGAGAAGACGAAGTCTGGTGTCTGGTTATATGTAGATGAAGGAGAACCGTCTTCTTCTATTACACTTACTGCGCAGGTTAAGAATGTAAAAGGTATTTCTAAAACTAAGATATCAAGAACGTTGGTTGTGAAAGAAGCGGACACCAGCGGTGGAGATAATACTGGCGGAGACGGCGGTGATGATGGAGATGGCGGTTCTGGCATTGACGATGGCAGTGGAGATAATGGCGGTGATGATGGCAATAATTATACTGCAGCAGAGTTAAGGGAAGCAATTGCCGAAAAAGAAGATGAAATTTCTGAAGCCAAACAAGATCTTCATGAAGCGCAGATTAACTACAATGAAGCAAAAGCAGAAGTAGATAAAGCGACAGTTAAGGCAAAGATTGCTGGTACGGTTACTACTTCATGCGATAAAGGAACGGTTCCTACAGATGGTTCGGCGGCTATCGTAGTTAAGGCAGCAGATGGAATGTATGTTAAGACTTCGATTAGCGAGATGGAACTTAGCAATATAAAGGTTGGTGGAACGATCAAATGTGTATCTAGTGATACAGGAGATGAGTATACCGCAGAAGTAAAGGAAATTTCGGATTTCCCTACCGGAGACAGTAGTAATGATGGAGGAAGTTCCAATCCAAATAGTTCTTATTATCCGGTCATTGGCTTTATTAAAGATGCAGATGGTTTGAGTCCGGGTGGTTCTGTCGAAGTTTCTTATAGTTCAAAGTCTATGGGAACAGCGAATGATAATGCAATCTACATTCAGAAAGCATATATCCGCACAGAAGACAAAAAGAATTATGTTTATATTCGTGATAAAAAGACAAAGCGTCTGAAGAAGCAGTATGTCAAAGTTGGAAAGACTATGAATGGCCAGTATATGGAAATTATATCTGGACTGACAGATGAAGATAACATTGCCTTCCCTTATGGAAAGAACTTAAGAGAAGGAGTTAAAACGAAGATTTCCGAAGATGACAGCGAAATGATTTATTAAGGAGGAGAACGATGCTTGAAAATATAAGATTATCTTTTCAGGGTGTATGGAGTCATAGACTGCGTTCTTTCCTGACGATGCTGGGCATCATTATCGGTATTGCGGCAATTATTGCCATTGTATCAACAATTAAGGGAACGAATGAACAGATTAAAAAGAATCTGATCGGTTCTGGTACCAATACAACAACAGTACAGTTAACAGAAAGTGGAAACTATCCAGCAGAAATGGAATATGGAATTCCGAAGGGAATTCCTGTTCTTGATGATGCCATGCGTGAACAGTTAGTTGAGCTTTCCCATGTAAAAGATGCTTCCCTTTATATGTCACGTACACAGGTAGATTACATTTACTATAATTCAACAGTGCTTTCCGGTGGGCAGTTGATCGGGGCAGATTCTCATTATCTTGGAACCTGTGGTTATGTAATGAAAAGAGGAAGAGGCTTTACGGAGAGTGATTATGAGAAGTATCGTAAAGTAGCAGTAGTAGACAGTGTAGCAGCCGACTCTCTTTTTGGAAACGAGAATCCGGTAGGAAAGACCATTGATATAAAAGGAGAGCCATTTATTGTTGTTGGTGTCATTGAAGAGTCTACCGCCTTCAGCCCGGTAATTAATTCTGTAGAGGATTATTATACTTATGTATATAACGACGGAAGTGCGAGTGGTATTGTTGTAATTCCTGATGTGGACTGGAATATTGTTCAGCAGTATGATGAGCCACAGAATGCAAAGCTGCTGGCAGATTCTACAGATAATATGACATCTGTTGGAAAAGCCGCACAAACATTATTAAACGAAACGGTAACGAATAAAGATATCAAATATCGTGCGGCAAATATGAATGAGACCGCAGAAGAAAGTCAGCAGGTAAGCGCAACGACAAATAAACAGTTAATATGGATCGCAAGTATTTCATTATTAGTTGGTGGTATCGGTGTTATGAATATCATGCTTGTATCTGTAACAGAGCGTACAAGAGAAATCGGTTTGAAAAAGGCGATCGGTGCGAGAAAAAATCGAATACTGGCACAGTTCTTAACAGAAGCAGCAGTACTGACCAGTCTTGGCGGTATCATTGGTACGATTACCGGTATTGCATTAGCAGAAGTTATCGGAAAGATATCAAATGTTCCAATTGCAATCAGTATACCGGCAGTTATTCTGGCAATTGCATTTTCTACAATAATCGGAGTAGTATTTGGATTGCTTCCGGCAGTAAAAGCAGCTAATTTAGATCCAATCGTTGCATTACGTCATGAATAGTGTTATCATACATAAGTTAAAATATGCAAATGAAACTATGAAAATATGTAGAACGCGCATATCTCAGCAAGAATGCTGGGGCATTCTTGAATCTTGGATATATTAAAAAAATACAGGAATAAGATGTAAAAAGAACAATAAGTAATAGCTGATAGGAGAAGAGAATGGGTAAGTATTTTGGAACAGATGGTTTCCGCGGAGAAGCAAATGTAAATTTAACAGTAGAGCACGCATATCAGGTAGGTCGTTTTCTTGGCTGGTATTATGGTAAAGATAAAGAAGAGAAATGCAAAGTTGTAATTGGTAAAGATACACGTCGTTCAAGCTATATGTTTGAATATTCTTTAGTAGCAGGACTTACAGCTTCAGGGGCAGATGTATATTTACTGCACGTAACAACAACACCTAGCGTTTCTTATGTAGTAAGAACAGAAGATTTTGACTGTGGTATCATGATTTCTGCAAGCCATAATCCATACTATGATAATGGAATTAAACTCATTAATTCTAAAGGCGAGAAGATGGATGAGGAAACGATTCTTAAAGTGGAAGATTATATTGATGGTAAGTTAGAAATTCCGATGGCAGTACGTGATCAGATTGGATGTACAGTTGATTATTCTGCAGGAAGAAATCGTTACATCGGTTATTTGATCTCTCTTGCAACACGTTCCTATAAGAATATGAAGGTAGGATTGGACTGTGCTAATGGAAGTTCCTGGATGATCGCAAGGAGTGTTTTTGACGCATTAGGAGCAAAGACCTATGTAATTAATGCACAGCCAGACGGACTGAATATTAATATGAATGCCGGTTCTACACATATCGAAGTGCTTCAGAAGTTTGTAAAAGAGAATCAGCTTGATGTGGGATTCGCCTTCGATGGGGATGCAGACCGTTGTATCGCTGTTGATGAGAATGGAAGCGTTGTAGATGGAGACCTCATTCTGTATGTTTACGGCAGATATCTTAAAGAAAAAGGTGAACTTCGTAATAATACAGTCGTAACAACAATTATGTCAAACTTTGGATTGTATAAAGCATTTGACGAACTTGGTGTTGATTATGAAAAGACACAGGTTGGAGATAAATATGTTTACGAAAATATGGTACAGAATGGACATCGTATTGGCGGTGAACAGTCAGGACATATTATTTTCAGTAAATATGCAACAACCGGAGACGGAATCCTTACGGCCATTAAGATGATGGAAGTAATGTTAGAGAAGAAGCAGTCTTTAGCAACGTTGACATCACCGGTTCGTATTTATCCGCAGGTACTTAAGAATGTACGTGTAAAGAGTAAACCGGAAGCACAGAATGATGCTGACGTACAGGCAGCAGTAAAGCAGGTTGCAGAAACACTCGGAGCAACAGGAAGAATCCTTGTTCGTGAAAGTGGTACAGAGCCAGTGATACGAGTTATGGTAGAAGCGGAAACAAAGGAAGAATGTGAGAAGTATGTTGATTCGGTAATCGAAGTTATCGAGAAAAAAGGTCATTGTGCATAAAGTTTTTACTTAAATAGCTATTTTGCCAAAAACTAAATTCAAGTCGAGCAGCCGCGAGACTTGGCGCGTGATTCTGGTCAGCGTAAGCTGACATATTCTTTACAGAATCACTGCGCATCCTCGCGGAGCGTTTATCTCAGTCGGAGATTGGACTCCCACTGAGACAAATTTGCTGTCACTCACCACCTGAAAGAGGTGGGAGTCTTCTCGACTGAGATAAATAAGCATGATATAATAACTGCGCCTTAGAGCAAGCGATGGATGCAGCGCATCATCGTGCATTGACAGGAGACAGTTGTTATATCATGCTTTTTTGTGCGTATTGTTTAATTTTTTATTTGGCTATATTGCTGTTACATTGCATTATGGAATGGATGTTGTGGGATTTTATAAAGCTTCATAAAATCTCTATAGAATTTCATCTTGAAATTTTATTTTTGGTGATGTATAATATATCAGAACAAATGTTTGGAAAAAGGGGCTACTCTTGCATCTGTTTGCAGATTGCTGTAAGATATCAGATGGGAGATGACTCCCACCTCTGCAGGTGGCAAGCAGCAAGTTTGTATCATATGTTATGTTAGAATTTCCTGGAGAGATTTTAATTGACTAAAGATAGTATTTATTTATCAGGAGAATAATCATGGAGAATATAACAATTAAAGATATTGTAAAGGCTGCCGAAGGACAGCTTTTATGTGGAGATGAGAATAAAGTAATCAAGGAGTTTTCAATCGATTCACGTTCCGGTAACGAGGATAGCATTTTTGTACCAATCATCGGGGAGAGAGTGGATGCACATAAGTTTATTGATGGCGCACTTAAGATAAATGGTGCGACATTTACATCAGAGCATGATAAGCCGTTAACTGGTTTTGAGGATAAGCCATGGATTAAAGTGGCAGATACAGTAGAAGCGATGCAGAAGGTGGGAACATTTTACAGGAATCGTATGAATCTTCCGGTTGTTGCTGTAACAGGAAGTGTTGGAAAGACAACAACAAGAGAGATGATCAGCACAGCATTAGCTTCACAGAAGAGGGTATTCCAGACAATCGGGAATCAGAATAGTCAGATTGGTGTGCCATTAACGCTTTCTCATCTTACAGCGGAAGATGAGATTGCCGTTCTTGAAATCGGTATGAGTGAAAGAGGGCAGATCGAGAAGCTTACCAATATGATTCGTCCGAATATAGCAGTTGTGACGATGATTGGAGTAAGTCATATTGCACAGTTGAAAACTCAGGAGAATATTTGTCTCGAGAAGATGGATATTGTAAAAGGACTTCCAGAAGATGGTATGGTCTTTTTGAATGGGGATGATAAGTTCCTTGCACCATATCGTGGAAAGCTTTCTCACAGAACATTTTTTTATGGATTGAATAAGGAATGTGATTATCGAGCAGAAGAAGTATGTGTGCGGGATGGACAGACCCTGTTTCGTTTTTATTATAAAGACGGCGAAGCAGAGAAAAATATGGAAGTTGTTCTTGGCACTATGGGAGAGCATAATGTACGTAATGCCTTAGTTGCATTAGGTGTCGCACATCAGATGGGACTTGACATGGAAGTGGCAGCGAAGGCACTTAGTACTTTCCATGGACAGCGTCAGCAGATGCATACATTAAAGAGCTGTACGTTGATTGATGATACATATAATGCCAGCCCAGATTCTATGAAGGCAAGTATTTCGGTACTTTCTTCTATGGAAGGTGTGAAGGGCAGGAGAATCGCCGCGCTGGCAGATATGCTTGAACTTGGAGAAAAAGAGAGAGAATATCATTATGAAGTGGGTAAGTTTATTGCTGGGACACAGGTAGATGAAGTTGCTGCCTACGGTGAACTTTCCGAAGAAATATTAAAAGGTATTGAAGACAATAATGAGAGAATTGTTGTAAAGCATTTTGAGACAAGAGGGGAATTACAGGAGTATCTCTTAACATATGTACATCCGGATGACGTACTTTTATTAAAAGCGTCTAACGGAATGAAGTTAAAAGAGATAGCAGAAGCATTTTTACAGAATGAATAGTTTTCAGAAAAAAGGGAGCTTTACAGATGAAGATATATATAATGAGACATGGAGAGACAAAGTGGAATAAGAGGAGTAAGCTTCAGGGACAGGTTGATATTCCTCTGGCACCTAAAGGTATCGAGCAGGCGCAGATGACAGCAGAAGGAATGAAGGAGATTCCTTTTGATCATATTTTTTCCAGTCCGTTAAAAAGAGCGTATAAAACGGCACAGATTGTTCGCATGGACCGTCCGATAGAGATTGTCCGCGATGACCGTCTGAAGGAGATGAGTTTTGGAACCTCCGAGGGAAAGTGTATCGGAAAGATTATGGAGAATCCGGCAATGACACGCTATCAGAGATTCCGTCTTGATCCAGAACATTTTCGCCCAGCAAAGTATGGAGAATATTTCCAGGATGTTTTAAGACGAACTGACGAATTCTTTAAAGAGGAGATTATTCCATTAGAAGGGAAAGCAGAGAATGTTCTCATTGTGGCACATGGCTGCGTAGTCAGAAGTTTTATCCTTAATTTGACAGGACGTTCCCTTGGTCAGTTTTGGAAGACACCTTTTGGAAAGAATTGCTCTTCGGTGGCATTTGAATATAAAAATGGTGAAATAAATATGATTTATGAGAATAAGTTATATTATGATACAGATTGTCCTGACTGGCAGCAACAGATTCCTTCCTATAAGAAAGGATATAGAAAGTAAACATTTATAAGTGGATATTTACAGGTGAATATCTATGAGAAGATGTGTATAAAGGTAAGTAATTATAATAAAATTGTGAGGTATTTATGGGAGAACAGATGGCATATAATGCGAATAGCATTGCAGTTCTTGAGGGACTAGAAGCGGTAAGAAAGCGTCCGGGAATGTATATCGGAAGTGTTTCGACCAGAGGTCTTAATCACCTTATTTATGAGATTGTAGATAACTCTGTAGATGAACATCTGGCAGGGTATTGCAGTAATATTCAGGTGGTTCTTGAAGAAGACGGAACGGCAACGGTTCGGGATAATGGACGAGGTATTCCGACAGGAATTAATAATAAGACAGGAATTCCGGCAGTAGAGATGGTATTTACTATGCTGCATGCCGGAGGTAAGTTTGGTACGGGAGGTTATAAGATTTCCGGTGGTCTTCATGGAGTAGGAGCCTCCGTTGTTAATGCACTTTCTGTCTGGCTTGAAGTGAAAGTACAGTCAGATGGTAAGGTGTATCAGCAGATGTACGAGAGAGGGAAAGCAGTAGCACCGTTGGAAGTCATCGGCAAGTGTCGGAAAGGCGATACGGGAACGAGCGTTACTTTTTTACCAGATGGAGAAATATTTGATAAAACATACTTTAAGGCGGAATCCATTAAGAGCAGATTACATGAGACTGCTTATCTGAATCCTGGATTATCTATTACTTTTGAGAATAGAAGACCAGGAGAAGAGGAAACCGTCCTTTTTCATGAAGAAGAAGGATTAAAGGCTTATGTCAGAGATTTGAATAAGGGAAAGCCGGCAGTTGGTGAGATTGTTTATTTTAAGAAAAAGATCGATGATATTGAGGTGGAAGCAGCTTTTCAGTATGTAGATGAATTTCAGGAAACAATTATGGGATTCTGCAATAATATCTGTACGATGGAAGGTGGAACCCATATTACTGGATTTAAGACAAAGTTTACGTCTGTTATGAATCAATATGCGAGAGAACTGGGAATTTTAAAAGAAAAAGATAAGAATTTTACCGGTGCAGATGTTCGTAACGGTATGACCGCAGTTCTTTCTGTTAAGCATAAAGATCCAAGATTTGAAGGACAGACTAAGACGAAGCTGGACAATCCGGATGCCGGAAAAGCAGTTAGTGAAGTACTTGGAGAAGAACTGACGTTATATTATGACAGGAATTTAGAAGAACTGAAAAAGGTGATTGCCTGTGCGGAAAAGTCTGCAAAGATTCGAAAAGCAGAGGAGAGAGCGAGAACGAATCTCATCTCGAAGTCCAAATTTTCTATTGATACGAACGGAAAACTGGCAAACTGTGAGAGTCGTGTTCCAGAAGAGTGCGAAGTTTTTATTGTAGAGGGAGATTCTGCCGGCGGTTCTGCTAAAACAGCAAGAAATCGCCGTACACAGGCAATTCTGCCGATTCGTGGAAAGATTCTTAATGTGGAGAAAGCATCTATGGATAAAGTGCTTGCTAATGCGGAAATTAAGACAATGATCCATACTTTTGGATGCGGATTTTCAGAAGGCTACGGCAATGATTTTGATATTTCCAAGTTAAAGTATCATAAGATTGTTATTATGACAGATGCCGATGTAGATGGAGCACATATTGCAACATTGCTGCTTACATTTTTCTACCGTTTTATGCCAGATCTCATTCATCAGGGACATGTTTATCTGGCAACACCACCACTTTATAAAGCGATTCCGAAGCGGGGAAAAGAAGAATATCTTTATGATGACAGAGCGTTAGAGAATTATCGGAAAACACATAAGAGTAACTTTACGCTACAGCGTTTTAAAGGTCTTGGAGAGATGGATGCAGAGCAGCTTTGGGAAACAACGCTAAATCCAGAGACACGTATCTTAAAACAGGTTGAGATTGAGGACGGAAGACTTGCATCAGAAGTTACATCGATGTTGATGGGAAGTGAAGTTCCGCCAAGAAGAGAGTTTATCCATACGCATGCAAAGGATGCGGATCTGGATTTATAGAATAATGTACGTTCGGAATTTTTTCTTGTAAAGGCAAACAAAGAAAGATTTCGAAAGTACATAATAAAGAAACGGAGAGAAATATGTCTGAACAGATTATAAAAACAGAGTTTTCTGATATTATGCAGAAGTCTTATATTGATTATGCGATGAGCGTCATCTGTCAGCGTGCCCTTCCGGATGTGAGGGATGGCTTGAAACCTGTACAGCGGAGAGTACTGTATGCGATGCAGGAGTTAGGACTTTCTGCTGATAAACCGCACCGTAAGTCAGCACGTATTGTTGGAGATACCATGGGTAAATATCATCCACATGGTGACAGCTCAATCTATGAAGCCTTAGTTGTAATGGAACAGGATTTTAAAAAAGGAATGCCCCTTGTTGACGGGCATGGTAACTTTGGTTCGATCGAGGGAGACGGAGCGGCGGCGATGCGTTACACAGAAGCAAAGCTTCAGAAATTTACACAGGAAGTCTACCTTGCAGATATGGACAAGAATGTGGTCGATTTCCAGTCAAACTTTGACGAAACAGAAAAAGAGCCGGTCGTACTTCCGGTTCGTATCCCGAATCTTTTGATTAATGGAGCAGAGGGAATCGCTGTCGGCATGACCACAAGCATTCCTCCACATAATCTTTCTGAAGTGGTAGACGGAGTGAAAGCTTATATGGATAATCCGGATATTACGACAGAAGAACTGATGGAATATGTAAAAGGACCGGATTTTCCGACAGGTGGAATCGTAGTCAATCAGAAAGAGCTAAGGAATATTTATGAAACAGGCAGTGGAAAGATGAAACTTCGAGGAAAGGTTCATTTTGAAAAAGCGAAAAAGCGCTCAGAAAGAGACAAGCTTGTTATCACAGAAATTCCATACACAATGATCGGTGCAAATATCAGTAAGTTTATTGCAGATGTGGTAGGTCTGATCGAGAATAAGACAACAAGTGATATTGTGGATGTTTCTAATGAGTCTTCAAAAGAAGGTATCCGTATTGTATTAGAACTTCGCCGGAATGCAGATGTAGAGCGCCTTGAGAATCTTCTATATAAGAAGACGAGATTAGAAGATACTTTTGGGGTAAATATGCTCGCTATTGCGAATGGAAGACCGGAACTTTTAAGCCTGAAAGATATCATAAGCTACCATACAAGATTCCATTACGAAGTACTCACAAGAAAGTATGAGACACTTCTGAAAAAAGAATTAGAACAAAAAGAAATTAAAGAAGGTCTGATCAAAGCAAGCGATATGATTGATCTGATCATAGAAATTCTTCGTGGCAGCAAGAGCTTAAAAGATGCAAAGAACTGTCTGATTCATGGAGAAACAGACAATATTACTTTTAAGACACAAAAATCGAAAAAAGAAGCTTCAAAGCTTTGTTTTACAGAAAAGCAGGCTTCTGCTATTCTTGAGATGCGTCTGTATCGACTGATCGGTCTTGAGATTATGGCATTACAGGAAGAATACGCAGAAATCCTTAAAAAGATAGATAAGTATCAAGATATTTTAGAGCATCCGGCTTCCATGAAGAAAGTGATGAAGAAAGATCTGGAAAAAATCAAAAAAATCTATGGATTTGAAAGAAAAACAGAACTTACCAATGCAAAGGCTGCAGTTGTAAAAGCACTGCCAATTGAAGAAAAAGAAGTTGTATTTGTCATGGATCGTTTCGGCTATTCTAAGATTCTTGATAAGAGTACGTACGAGAGAAATGAAGAAACCGTATTAAAAGAATACCGTCATATCGTGCATTGTATGAATACCGATAAAGTCTGTGTATTTACTGATACAGGTGTGATGCATCAGATAAAAGTGCAGGATATTCCATCAGGACGACTCCGGGATAAAGGAACCCCACTTGATAATATTGGGAATTATGACAGTAGAAATGAACAGATTCTTTTAATTGCACCGGATCGGACACTAAAAGAGTCCTCCTTATTATTTGTTACTGCCGCATCCATGGTAAAGCTTGTTGATGGAGCAGAATTTATTGTACAGAAAAAAACAGTCGCTGCTACAAAGTTAGCAGAAGGGGATACTTTAACAGCAGTACGCATTGTCAGCGCCAAAGAAAGTATCACTAATGCACAGATCATTATGCAGAGTGAAGAAGGATATTTCCTTCGTTTTCCATTAGAAGAAGTAACAAGAAAGAAAAAAGGAGCAATCGGTATCCGCGGTATGAAGCTTCAGGAGCAGGATCATGTCAAGCACATATATCTTACCGGAGTGGAAGAGGAAGATACCCCATCTATTATTTATAAAGAAAAAGAACTGGTATTTAGTAAGATACGACTTATGGGAAGAGACGGAAAAGGAGTCAAGGTAAGAAGATAGGAACTGATTTGTAGATTTTGTGTAGACGAAAAAAGAAAAAATACCCTATCCCATCTGCTCTGTAGTCGCTGTATTTAAGATGCTCATCCGCATCTTAAACATGCTCCCAAGCCGCATCTGGGATAGGGTATTTTTTCTTTTTTCTGACTATCTAAATCTACAGTTGGTGAGAATGGGGATTCTTCAGAAAGTTATGGCTTTCCATGGAATTAAATTCTAAAGGGCTGACATTTAAATTGTTGTGCGTTACTGAATTGTTAAAAATTATGGAAAAAGAGAAAAACTGCTTATAAATATTGTGTTTTGTAACTTTGGGCTATGGAATTTTGCAGAAAGCGTATTCCTTCTGAGGATTTTATCTGAATGAAAATCTTAGACTTTTGGACAACCCCCTTATTTTTCCCACACAAAATCTTGATTTCATCTGGAGCCAGCAAACAGAAAAGTAGAAATTTGATATAGAATGAAATGTGATGTCGGAGCAAATAAAAATGCCGGTCAGGCATTTTCTATGCCGCGACTATCTTCACATTTCATTCTATATCAAATTTCTGCTTTTCGTCTGTTTCTCCTTACAATCAGGATTTAAAAATATCTTCTGCTAGAAACAGGTTATATAAAACGGTTTCAAAAATTCTATTTGATACCATTACCTGTCCGTCGTTATTTTTAATAAAACCAAACATTTCAGCTGCTTCTATAGAAGGATTTAAAGAGTTATACAGGATGGTTTTTCCATTAAAGAGTAATTCATATATTATTTCATGAAGCTGAGGATAATCTTGAATCTTGTTTACCAGAGATTCAAATAGAGTATTTTTTTCGTTGAGAAGAAGTTTGACGGCTTCAATAATTCCAGCTTTTGTCCAGGCATCTGTTTTTTCTGGGAACTTCTTACTTCCAGCGACCCTTTCATCAATTAATTTACAAAGTTTTGATACGAGAAATGGATAGCCTGCTGTGTAATCATAAATTAAATTAGCAGATATTTCGGTATTCATTCCTGTATGATAATCTGATTCATATTTATTAAGCATTCCCTCAATCTCTTTTGCAGAGAAGCTCATATCGACCAAGAAATCTGCCGCAATATTCCAAGGACTATTTCTTCGAGGTTCTGCTCCATTTTCAAACTTTTGTTTTAAATTTTTAATATCATATACACTTGATAAAATCACTGATTGAAAAGTTGGTTTTACATCTCGGTTAATATAATAGCCTCTGATTTGTGCCAGAAAGTCTAAAAATATCTGATTGTTAGAAGCATTATCCACTTCATCTATAATTAAAATAATTCCTTTAGAAGAAATACCGCACCATTTTGAAAGGATTCTAAAAAGCATGGATAATGTAGTTCCTTTACCTATAAGATTATTTAGAGCATCACTTATTTTGTTTGGAACTTCTTCACAAGCATCCAGTAATTCGCCGGAAAAAGCATCTACAAAAGCCATTTCTGTAGAAAAATCTGCTGAGCTAAGCATCTGAAAATCAAGGCTGATTACTATATACTCATCTTTCAAAAAAGCTTGTAAGGCTCTCAAAGTTGTCGTTTTTCCATATTGGCGGGCACGATTTATCGTGAAATACTGTCCGGCATCTACCATACGTTTGATCTGTTTTAATTTTTCTGTAATGTCTACTATATAGTGTTCTTTCGGTCGACAGATGGCAGTTGTATTAAAATATTTTGGCATGCTTTAAATCTCCTTCCTCAAAATTTATTATATTATAACATAAATACTATTTAATTCATTAGAGAAAACAGACGAAAATAAAAAGAATAGACCATTGCAACTGTAAAGATATCACTGCGTAGAAAATGCCTGTTCGGCATTTTTACTTGCTCTCACATTACATTTGCAATGGTCTATTCTTTTTATTTTCTGTTTGTTGGCTCCAGAAGGAATGAATGCAATAGTCTTTGGGGAGGGATAAGGGGAAGAGGTCAGAAGTCTACTACTTACTCGGAAAATATTTCTGTCATGAAATTTTATTTACTTACTCTCTCCACTATGTTGACTTTTTTTCAAGTTTCACTGATGATAAGGCGATTTCTTTACTTTTTTGTAAAATGATAGGCCCTTTTTCTTTACTGCTCGTTAAAGAAAGGAAATAATCTTCTGGATGATAGATTTTCCGAGCAAGCAGTAGTATTTTGATTCCTCCCTCTTCTCTCTCCAAAGACTATTGCATTCATTCCTTCTGGAGCCAACACACAGAAAAAAGAAATAATGCCATATCCCAGATGCGGCTTCGGAGCGTGTTTAAGATGCGGATGAGCATCTTAAACGCAGCGACTACAGAGCAGATGGGATATGGCATTATTTCTTTTTTCGTCTGTTTCTCCCTAATGAATTAAATTTTTGTCACATTTGGTCTTCTTAATGCGTTACTATAGTAGAAGCACTTGTACAGGGGCGAAATTAAAAGAAGCAGGAGGAAGAATGATTGCTTGGAAGTTTAATGACTTACTGTAAGGAAGAAGATGGAGAAACTTTAGAACTTCTCTATCGTACATATAAAAATAAAATGTTTTATATTGCGCTGAAATTGTTAGAAGATTCATCGGAGGCAGAAAATATAGTGCATGATACATTCTTGATTTTATCGGAACATTTGGAACGAATTGGTGATATAAAGGATAAAAAAACATGGAATTATATTGTTACTATATTAAAAAACCGTTGTTTTGATTGGATGAGAAAACAGAAGTATTATAAATATACAGATGATAAAGAAAATTTCAATGTAGAGGAAAGTTTAGATGCAAAGGAGAATATTTTTAAAAATCATTTGGAAGAGGAAATTATCATCAGGGAAAAACAGGAACTATTGATAAAGTTGATCATGAATCTGAAATACCCTTATAAAGAAGTTTTATATTTGCAATATTATAACGAATTAGGGAGTAAAGAGATAGGGGAAATTCTTTCAATAAAGCCGGATAATGTGCGAAAGATAGCCAGCAGGGCGAGAAAAATATTGAAAGAGAAAATGATAGAAATGGGGTATGGGAGATGACAGATAAGAAGTTTGAAGAATTGTTGAAAGAAGCAGTGGAACAGTGTGTTGAAAAAGAATGGGAGGAAATCAGCCAAAAGAGTAAAAAGATTCGGTATAAGCCATCTAAAGAGTTCGAAGAAAAGATGGAAAAATTATATCAAAAAGAGAGTTGTCAAAATAATTTTATCGGAGATGAGCAGACAAAAAGTAAAAGTCAGTTAAAAGATACAAAAAGTGAAAAAAGATATTTTCATATGGGAAAAGGAAAAAAGAGAATTATTTTAGTTGCGGCTTTAGTTGCGGTTTTACTCTGTGGCAGTGTATTTGCCAAGGAAACAATCCGGGAGTGGAGAAGCAATCTTATTGTAAAACAGGAAGAAGATGGTTTACGGATTGAATATGGTGGAAAAGAAAAGGAAGATACCAGGGAAGATAGCAAAAATGCAGTTTTGCAAAACGAAAAGCAATCAGAAAACAAAGAAAATGAGAAAATAACAGCAAATCAGAAAAAAACAATTGATTATAGTGTACCAGCTAAGTATAAATTAAAGTGGGTTCCTGAAGGCTACAAAAAAGAGACTGAAAACAGCGATGAGAAAGATCTATACTGGTATTATATGACTTATAGTAACGAAAAAGGAGATTTGATCATATATAATCAGCATGATGCAGATTATGTGATTCAGATGGCTTTTGACAAACAAAAAGACAGGAAAGAAGAGGTTTCTGTTTGTGGTGTAAAAGGAAAATACTTTACGCATGAAGATAAAGGAGTCATAATCTATGAAGTAAATGGAGTTACATATACGATACAAGGTGCTGTATCAAAGCAGGAGTTAATCAAAATGCTGGAGAACAGAGAAAGGATAGGGTGACTTCTAAACAAAAAAATATCCCCACCATTGTGGAGCAGCACTCCACCCGGTGGGGATATTTTTTTGTCATTAACAAATAAAAAGTGATGAACGCTATATTAGTAAATAATAACAGGGAATCCTTCTTCTACATATTTGTAAAGGACTGCGGCAGTAGAATATGGACAGTTTACACATCCATGAGAACCGTTGCCTCTGTAAATAGAACCGCCGAAAGAAGGACGCCATGTTGCATCATGAAGTCCCTGACCACCATTAAATGGCATCCAGAAGCTTACCTTAGAAGAATAGGAGCCGCCGCCTGCATTAGGACCGGTTAAAGTTGCATTTCGCTGCTTGTAAGTGAGTGCATAAACACCGGTGTAGGTCTGGTGTCCTTTTGTTGGGTCTCCGGTAACAACGGAGGAGTTTACTTTACATTCTCCGTTTACGAAGAGCCATACTTCCTGATTAGAAATACTTACTTCAACATAAGAGTTACTGATATCATTTTTAGCAGATTTTCGGCATCTTGCCTTGTAGGAATATACAGGTTCTCTTTCAACATCTTTTCCGGATTTTAGTTCTTTGATCAACTGGGCTTTTTCTTTATCGAAGTAGATCTTCCATCCATAGTCACCACCGTATACATTGATTTTAGAACCGTAGGCAGTTGTGAAAGGACGGGAAGAACCCATCGTATTGTATTTAGAACCGAGTTTTTCGACATAGTCTCCAACCTTACTTTCATCTAAAGTTACTTTAAAGTCTTTGGAAATCTTAACCCAATTCTTGGATGTATTGTAATCAAGAGTTTCCTTTGTGTAGTCAAAATCATAGGTGATTGTGCCGCTGGCGTATGTATTCGCTTTGGCAAGTGCATCTGTCACAACCTGATCTTTCGCATAGTATTTTGGAAGCTTGTAAAGATTTTCTTTTTCAAGATCAATCTTTGTAATACCGGTAGATAAGTCAGTTCCGATTAACTGAAGCAATGCTTTCTTTTTCACAGTGTTTCCGAGAACTTCCGGAACAATCTCAAACTGGCTGTCTCCTGCTTTTATGTAAGCACTCTTTGGTGCGGTTACATTCTCTTTTTTGAAACATTCAAGATTATTTACAACTTCCTCTAACTTCGCTTCATCATAAGTTACATCTAATTTAACCGTATATTTCTTTTCTCCAAACAGGTTTGTAAACCATAACCATGGATTCATGGAATCATGAAGATCGGTAATCTGACTGCCAACATTGATTACGGTTCCGACATCATTCGCATCGATCACTTCAGTACGTTCCTTTTCTTTTAAGGAAATCTTATGTGATGCGAGATCATCTGTAAATGCTTTCTCTGCGGCTGCGGTATCCATCTCTCCGACTTTTACGTGATTGATTACGGTATTATGTGGAAAATGACTGGAATAATAGTAAACACCGCCACCGTAAACAGCGATTAGAAGAATAAGAATAACAGCTGCGATGATTTTACCTGTATTAGAGGCTGCCTTCTTATTACTGCGGCGATTTCTTGTTGTATTGCTGCCAGAAGCAGCATTCGTTGGTTGTGTATTATCACTCATTCGTTGATATTCTCCCTTCTCAAAATAGTTTTGTTAAAAAAATTATAAAGTTCAAGTAACAAAACAGTATCATTATAATACATTTCACAAGAAAATGATATTAATTATTCTTAAAATTCTGTTACAAATCCCAAAATCACATTGTTTGGATAAGACTAAGAAATTCTTTGATCTGATCTGGAGTACGCTTACTTAAGCTTGAGTTATGAAAGCGGGAATCCATGGTAACTTCCGGACCAAACCAGGAAGGTGCCGTATAAGCGTTGGCATGCTCGATATCAGGAAATTCTACTTCTGCCATACAAAATCCGCTGTAGTCCCCTTCAAATACATCTAGTTCAATCAGATAAGGGGTATCTGGGATCTTATAGCGTTTTTTTTCAATAGAAATCCCATCTTTTTTTGTAAGAAGATGTGTAAAAGATTCTTCTGACAGGGGCATCTCAACTTCTTCTCTTGCAAGAAGACCAGCTGACTTTAAGGTTAAGATATAGTCCGTATTCTTTTGTCTGACACGTATGACCGGTTCTGTAGAAATATAGGCCTGTGTCAAAGTGTCACAAGGGTAATGATTCAGGTCATCAGGTAAAGATTTTATTAAAAACTTTCTTTCGATTTCCATTTCAATTTTCCTTTCTAATCAGATGAATTATTATAATAATAACGACGTATTTTTATATAATAGCATATTTTTCAAAGAAATAAAGTGAAAAAAGTATGACCAAGCTTGATAAAAAGAGGTAATTAAGCTACAATTAAGGTTAATGAATTTATCATAAAGACAAAGGAGGGCTTATTTATGCGTTCAGTATATGTATTTTGTGCCGATGGTTTTGAAGAAGTGGAAGGCTTGACGGCAGTAGATTTATTAAGAAGAGCGGGTATCGATGTGAAAATGGTGTCCATTATGGGCAGATTACGGATAACAGGCTCACATAATATTTCTGTGAATACAGATATTTTAATAGAAGATATCAAGGAAGAAGCGGATATGCTTTTACTGCCGGGCGGAATGCCAGGAACGAATTATTTAAGGGAACATGAAGGTTTAGCAGATCTTTTAAAGAAGCAATATGAGGCTGGAAAGTGGATCGCAGCTATCTGTGCAGCGCCATCTGTATTTGGCGGTCTTGGTTTTTTGAAAGATAAAGAGGCAACAAGTTATCCGGGATGTCTTGATGGTATTCCGGTTGGAGGATATAAAGAAGACCCGGTTGTTGTTGATGGGAATGTAGTAACGAGCCGAGGGGTAGGAACAGCGATTGCATTTGCGCTGAAACTTATTGAAGTATTAATCAGTAAAGAGAAGGCAGAAGAGATTGCTGCTTCTATCATATACTCAGTGTAGGAGGAAGAAGATGCAGCAGGAGAGTAAGATTGGATTTTTGTGGCAATACGTGATTGCCTGTGTCCATCCGTCTCAGTATAAAGAACTGATCAGAAAGAAAAAAGGAGCGTTTATTGGATATATCAGTGTTCTTATTATGTTTCTTGTTTTTATAGAAAACGTGATTCCGTTTGCAGCATGGACAGCGAGTGTGGGAGGATTTGAGAACCTGTTTTTAGAGCGTATTCCTGGATTTACTTTAGAAAAAGGAGAGTTCCATAGTGAAAGCCCGATTGATTTTACCATAGGTGGTGTGGTTCGTGTTAAAGCGGATTCATCGGTAGAACAATTTAAGGAGTCCGATTTTCAATCAGACTATGTACAGGAGCTTTTGGTTGGAAAGAAGAATATTTTGATTAAAATGCCAAGTGGGAAGCAGGTTATCAGTCTTTCTCAGTTTAAAAACTGGAGGCTTAATAACCAGGGTCTGGTGGAAATGCTGCCAGCGCTGTATATGTTCCTGGCATTTTATCTGGTAGTGCTGCTCATTACGAAGGCAGTACAGTATCTTCTTGTGGCATTGGCATTTGCCTTGATCTGCAGGGGAAGTGTCCGAAGAAGTGATGGGAAGATGGTGTCCATGGCAGAATCTTTTTATATTGCAGTGTATGCAAGAACATTGGCTGCAATAATCGGGAGTGTGAATGCGGCGCTTGGATATAGGATAGATAGTATGATTCTTATGATCGTGACAGTATTTATTACGATGGGATTTATCATGCGTGGAGAGATTTCTGTGCTGGATACACAGACATCAAAGGAATAATACGTGTAAAAGAGTTCATAACGAACTTGAAAAGAGACGAATCAGTAATCTGTTGAGAAATGAGCAGAGAGGTTTAAGGAGGAATTTGTTATGTCAAAGGTTATTATGGTTACCGGCGGCAGCCGAAGTGGAAAGAGCGTGATCGCAGAGCAGAAGGCAAAGGAATATGGAAAGCGCAGTGTTCTTTATCTTGCGACAGCGATTCCAGTCGATGATGATATGAAAGAACGTATCCGTATCCATCAGGAAAGACGAGATTCCGAATGGGGAACTTATGAAGGATACCGGGATCTTGGAGAAGTTGTAAAGAGTACAGAAAAGAATACGATCCTTCTTGATTGTGTTACCGTAATGATTACAAATATTTTATGTGAAGATGAGGAGAGAGATTTTGATAAGATTTCTGCTTCCGAAGTAGAAAAGCTTGAGAGCGAAGTGATAAAGGAACTGAGTAATCTTGTAAAGGCAATTCGTGATGAAGATAAGACACTTATCATTGTATCTAATGAGGTTGGAATGAGTGTGGTTCCGTCATATCGTCTTGGAAGAATTTTTAGCGATATTTCAGGAAAGGCAAATCAGGTTCTTGCTTCTTTAAGTGATGAAGTTTATGTAGCAATCAGTGGCCTGCCACTTCGTCTTAAATAGGTGTGCCTATGGCTAAAAAGAAAAAAAGAAAAGGGAGCGGATTTTTTTCAAATCTGCTTCTTATATTGTGCATTCTCATTTTTTGTGTTGCGGCATGGAAGCTGTGGGGGTATTATAAACATTACCATGGTGGGAAAAAGGAATATGAGCAGTTAAGACAATATGTGAAGGAAAATGCTGATCCTGACGAACAGAAAACGAAGAAGGAGAAGGATAAATGTCCGGTTACAGTAGATTTTGAGGCACTTGCTAAGGTGAATCCGGATGTAAAGGCCTGGATCTATATTAAGGGTACGGGCATTAATTATCCGATCGTTCAAGCGGCAGATAATACGACATACCTTCATCGGACATTTGAAGGAAAGGATAGTTTTATTGGTGCAATCTTTTTAGATGCAGGATGTGAACCGGATTTTTCTTCGGAAAACAGTATCGTCTATGGACACAATTTGAAAAATGGCCAGATGTTTGGTATGCTAAAGAAGCATTATGATACAGAGTATAACCCGGATGCCGATTATAAAAAGCATCAGAAAGTCTGGATCATCACACCGGAGGAAGAGATAGAATATAAGGTGTTTGCAGCAAGAGAGCTTGATGTTAATGAGGATTCTGATGTATATACAATTGCATTTGCTTCTGAGGAAGACTATGCATCTTATTTGAAGAATTCTATTGAAAAGGCACTTTATAGTCTGAAAACAAAACCAGACAGTGAAGAAGATATTCTGACATTATCCACATGTACTTCTTCTTCGGAAGCCGGCCGTTTTATTGTGCAGGCAACACAGATACAAAGGACAGCAAAGTAGTAGACAAGGAGTAGATATGAGAGAGAAAAATATATGGGAGAGAATCAGGAATTCTTCGAATTGCAGAGTTCTTATTCTTAATCTGATTCTGACTCTTTGCCTGAATCTTCTTCTGGAATTTACGGAAAGGAGATCTGTAGGTGAGGTGATTACATTTGTTCAGGAAAGAACATTTGTATTTCTCTATAATGGATTTATTATATTTTTATGTTTTTCCATTGTATTTTTAGTAAGGAAAAGGATTTTTGCCTATGTATTTATCAGTGGCTGCTGGGTTTTAGTAGCGATTGCGAACGGAGTAGTTTTAAGTGACAGAAAGACACCGTTTACGGCAGTAGATCTTACATTAGTAAAGTCGGTTCTGCCGATTCTTGGCAGTTATCTTGAAGTGTGGCAGATTCTTGGAATAGTCATCTTATTAGTGGTCGGGATAGGTGGTCTTGTATGTCTTTACCTTTATTCTCCGGAAGATAAGCGTTCGAGGCATTTGGTAACAGAAATTTTATGTACAGCAGTTACTGTAGTATGTTTTTGTGCGGTAACGTATGTCGGAGTCGGTAAAGGAATGCTGATTAAGAAGTTTGATAATCTGATCGCCGGTTATAAAGATTATGGAGTTGCCTATGGTTTTTGTGTCACAGCAATAGATACCGGGATTGACCGTCCAATCAATTATTCAAGAGAATCGGTAAACCGCATAAAGAAAAAAGTAAAAAAAGCAGAAAAGAAACAAAAAGAAACGAAAAAGGCAGGAGTTGTACGTCAGCCTAATATTATTTTTATTCAGTTAGAGTCTTTTTTTGACGCAACAACAGTAAAGAATTTAAATATTTCAGAAGATCCGATTCCTACATTTCATAAGATTCAGAAAGAATATACATCAGGATATTTAAAAGTTCCGGTTTATGGAGCAGGAACAATCAATACAGAATTTGAAGTCATTACAGGAATGAATATCGATTATTTCGGTACAGGAGAATACCCATATCGAAGTATTCTTCACAAAACAACCTGTGACAGTATAGCTTATTGGTTAAAAGAGAAGAAGTATGCATCAAGTGTGATTCATAACAATAATGCATCTTTTTATGATAGGGATGCCGTTTTTTCCAATCTTGGATTTGATAATTTTATCAGTATTGAAAATATGGATATCGAAAGCAGAAACGAAGCCGGATGGGCGAAAGATTCTGTTTTAACCAGATATATCATGGATACTTTACAGCGGACAGAGAATAAAGATGTTATTTATACGATATCTGTACAGGGGCATGGAGATTATCCTACAGATGATCAGAGTGATTCTCCAATTACCGTTTCTGGGGAAGGCTTGAGTCAGAGCTATCTTAATCAGTTTACATACTATGTGAATCAAACAAGAGAAATGGATGATTTTATTAAAGCACTGACAGAAAAACTTTCCGATTATCCAGAAGACGTGATGGTGATCGCCTATGGTGATCATTTGCCGGGAATGAATCTTGAAAATAAAGATCTCAAGAATGATTCAAAGTACGAGACACCGTATTTTATCTGGGATAATTTTGGATATAACAAGGCAAACAAAAAGAAAGAATCCTGTAAAGTAGAAGCCTGGCAGCTTGCATCGAAAGTACTTGGCGAGGTAGGAATCTATAATGGATTTTTAAATAAATATCATCAGACGATGCAGTCTAGTGAAAAATACCGTAAAAATCTAAAACTTTTACAGTACGATATGCTTTATGGAAGTGATTTTGTACGAGAAGGTAAAAAGCCTTTGGAACCGACCAAGGTAAATTACAGCTTAGATCCTGTAGAAATTACAGAAATAAAAGAATGTGAAGATAGCTATTTGTTAATTGGAAATAATTTTACAGATGCAAGCCGGGTTTTTGTAAACGGAGTGAAAGTAGCTTCAGAAAAACAAAGCAGTGGTGTGTTAAAAATTTCTAAAAAGGCTGTAAAGGAAGGTGACAAGATTACGGTTCATCAGGTAAGTGTGACAAATGAAAATATTACACTGAATCAGTCTGAAGAATATGAATTCCGTAAAGATAAAGTAAGATTGTTATACAAAAATTTGTATGATGAATAAATTAAAGCAGCTGTTTATAACAAAGTTATAGAACGTGGACTTGCCACGTATGGACAACTGCAAATAAGAGAAAACAGGAGGATAAAGTATGTCAACAACAACCGCAATATTATGCGCCTTTGGCGTGTACTTGCTGCTGATGATTGGAATTGGTGTCTGGTGTATGAAAAAGACAACGGGAGCCGATGACTATTTCTTAGGAGGAAGAGGTCTTTCCGGTCCGGTAGCTGCATTATCTGCACAAGCATCCGATATGAGTGGATGGCTGCTTATGGGACTTCCAGGTTCTGTATATGCGTTAGGTACAGGACAGGCATGGATCGCTGTCGGTCTTGGACTTGGAACAATCGCAAACTGGTTAATTATTGCAAAGCCGCTTCGTGCGTATACGATCGTGGCAAATAATTCCATGACTCTTCCGGAATTTTTCGGAAATCGTTACCATGATAAGAAGAAGATTCTTTTAGGAATCTCTTCAGTTATCATCGTTGTATTTTTCTTAGTATACACAGCCTCTGCGCTGGCATCAGGAGGAAAGCTTTTTAATACGGTATTTGGTATTGATTATCATGTAGCATTATTTATTGGAGCAGCCGTTATTTTAATTTATACATTTATGGGCGGTTTCCTTGCAGTATGTACAACCGACTTTGTGCAGGGAACCTTAATGCTTATCGCATTATTAGTTGTTCCGATTGTTGCATGGGGATTTGTAAGCGGAGATTTCTCTGCATTATTAACACAGAGTGGAGTGAATTCAGAACACTATATGAGTCTTATGTATAATGGAGATCATCCGATTACGCCGATTGAGATTATATCTAATCTCGCATGGGGACTTGGATACTGCGGAATGCCTCATATTTTGATTCGATTCATGGCAATCAAGAATGAAAAAGAACTTCGTAAATCATCTGTCATTGCAATTGTGTGGGTTATTATCTCTCTTACACTTGCCGTAGCAATCGGTGTGATCGGTCGTGCGTATCTTCTTCCGGCAATTCTTGGAGAAACAGCAGGAGCCCCATCAGCAGAATCCGTATTTATTCAGATGATTCAGGAAACATTTACAAATAAGATTAATCTTCCATTTATCGGAGGAATCTTTATCTGCGGTATTTTAGCAGCAATCATGTCTACAGCAGATTCCCAGCTTCTTGTATGTTCCTCTTCTGTATCTGCCGATATTTATCAGGATATTTTTAAACCAGAAGCAACAGATAAAGAAGTATTAAATGTAGGACGAATTACGACAATTGTTGTCGCAGCACTTGCATTTATTATCGCATGGAATCCAAATAGCTCTGTTATGGCCCTTGTATCTGATGCATGGGCAGGACTTGGTTCTGCTTTCGGACCATTAGTAGTAATGAGTCTTTTCTGGAAGAGAACAAACCTTCCGGGAGCAATCGCAGGACTTCTTTCTGGAGCGTTAACTGTAATTATCTGGGATTATATTCCACTGATCGGTGGACAGACTCCGTATGTCGCAACTGGATTATATTCACTGGTTGTTGGATTTATCATCAGCTTGATCTTCATCATTGTAGTAAGCCTTATAACAAAAGCACCGGAAGAATCCATTGTTGAAGAATTTGAAACCTATAAAGCATATAAAGAACAGTAATTTGTAGATTTCGTATAGATAGACGAAAAAAGAATTGTGATAAGTTTGATTTTGTTCTGTTGCGCTAAACATTTCATTTTGCCTCAAAAAACGAAAACTTCGGAAAAACGAGTCCGAAGTTTTCAGAGTCAAAATTGCACAGCGCAAAGTTACAAAATGCAATACTTATCACAATTCTTTTTTTATCGTAGTTCTCTTACAATTCAGCATAAAATTTTGTTTCAGCGGCTGTCTGCTTTTGATAACAAATTAGTAATTTATGTTGGAAAGAGAGGGGGATTGCCCAGAAGATTATGCTTTTTAATCAGAGAACTGTTTCGCCATAAGAAAATAGTAGTGAAGGTCAAAGTCTTCTGATTGCTTCGTTTCTTTTACTGTAATATCCCTACAATTTTGAAAGAAGATGTCTTCATCTGGAGATTTTCATTCCAATGAAAACCATAGACTTCTGGCCAAGTCCCTTTTTCCCCCTCCAACGAAAAAACGAATTTCTATCTGGAGCCAAAGAACAGAAAACCAGAAATATGCTATAGAAGAAAATGTGATGTCGGAGCAAGTAAAAATGCCGATCAGGCATTTTCTGCGCCGCGACTATCTTCACATTTTCTTCTATAGCATATTTCTGGTTTTCGTTTCTTTAGTCTATTAGTATTTATTTTATTCTTGAAAGTACCGCTCTTGCGGCTTTAATTCCGGAAGCTCCTGCCTGTGCAAGTCCTCTTGTTGTGCCGGCACCGTCTCCAATTGCGAAGAATCCAGGAAGCTTTGTTTCAAGTTCGTGGCTTAACTCTAAACGGGAAGAGTAAAATTTAACTTCCGCACCGTATAAAAGAGTGTCATAATTTGCAGTACCTGGGGCAACTTTATCAAGAGCGTAGATCATCTCGATAATATCATCAAGCTGACGTTTTGGAAGTGCTAAAGATAAGTCTCCTGGAATAGCCGCTGTCAGAGTTGGTTTTACGAAAGACTGACTTAAACGATGTTCATTTGTGCGGACTCCTTTTACAAGATCACCGAAACGCTGTACAAGGACACCACCTGCTAACATATTAGAAAGAGAAGCGATGTGTTTACCATAGCGATATGGTTCGTCAAATGGTTCTGTAAAACGGTTGGAAACAAGAAGGGCAAAGTTTGTATTCTCACTGCGAAGAGAAGCATCAGAGTAAGAATGTCCATTTACAGTGTTGATACCTTCTACGTTTTCAGCAACAACGTGACCGTAAGGATTCATACAGAAAGTACGAACACTGTCACCATATTGTTTGGTACGGTAAACAAGCTTTGATTCATATACAACATCTGTAATGTGTTCGAATACTCTGGCAGGAAGTTCAACACGAACCCCGATATCTACCTGATTATTAATAAGTTTAATTCCAAGATTCTTGCACTGATTTGCAAACCATTCGGCACCACTGCGGCCGGGAGCGGCAATCAGATACTGACAACGTGCAATATCTCCCTTTTCTGTTACAAGCTCATATCCTTCAGAACAAGTTTTGATCTCAGAAATAGCTGTATTAAAATGAAAATCCATTTTATCTTTTAAATCTTCATAAATATTTGTAAGAATCATAAGATTTTTTTCAGTACCAAGATGTTTGCACTGTGCCTGCAGAAGATGAAGGTCAAATTCAAGAGCTTTCTTTGCAAGAGCCTGTGCCTCCGGAGTAGTTGTAGAGAAATAATTTGTAGTAGCCCCATGAGCTACATTTACATCATCTACATAATGGATCAATTCCATAACTTCGTTATGATCCATGTAGTCTGTCAGCCAGCCGCCAAATTCCGTAGTGAAGTTAAACTTACCATCAGAAAATGCACCAGCTCCACCAAAACCACACATAGTATCACAGACTTTACAGTTAATACACTGTTTCACTTTCTTTGCTACAATCGGGCAGCTTCTTTTATAAATATCTCTTCCCTGCTCAAAAACCCCAATTTTTAAGGAAGGATTTTTTAAACTAAGCTCATAACCGGCATAGATACCAGCCTCACCACAGCCAATAATAATAACATCATACATCTGATTCATGCGTACCTCCAAAATCAATAGTTTACATTTGGTGTAATGTAAAGATAAGTGACATCCTCCCCCACCTTAGAGGTCGGAGTCTTCTTGCTAGAAAAGGATAAAAAATCTTTACATATTATAAAATATTATAAAATAAAAACATGTCAAATGCAATTCGGTCATTCACTTTTTCTTATGTATTCTATGTTCACTATAGCAAATGAAAAATAGTATGAGTTGTTTTCGCTGTGTTCTCATGTTATGATGAATGGGACAATCTTGAAAGGAGCTGAACGAAATGGAATTTTGGGATATTTATGATGAAAATAAACAGCTTACAGGACGTAAGATGAAGAGAAATGACTGGTGTTTAAAAGAGGGAGAATATCACCTGACTGTTCTTGGCGTGATTGCAAGACCGGATGGTACTTTCTTAATTACAAAGCGTGTTATGACAAAGGCATGGGCACCTGGATGGTGGGAAGTTTCCGGTGGCGGAGTACAGGCAGGAGAATCTTCCGAGGAAGCAGTAAGAAGAGAAGTGAAGGAAGAAACGGGTCTTGATGTGCGTAATGCAGAAGGCGGATATGCATTTACTTATAAAAGAGTGAATCCTGATGAGGGAGATAATTATTTTGTAGATGTCTATCGTTTTGTGATGGATATTGATGAGAAGGATGTATCTTTTCAGGAAGCAGAGATTGACGGTCATATGTTTGCAACAAGAGAACAGATTGAAAGTTTTGCTAAAGAAGGCAAGTTTCTTCACTATGACAGTATCAAACAGGTATTTTCTTTTGACTGAAAATCTTTGCGGTGAAAGCTCCATCTGAACTATGGCTCAGGTGGAGATGTTTACAGGTAGTGTAGTATAAGTAAAGCAGAGGTATTATCTTTGTAAAAAGGGGAAAAACGCTTGCTTTTATAAGTATATTATAGTAGAATGTCAACGGTTTAAGTTTGATTTTGATTAGGAAAAGAGGTGAAATTCATGGACAGTTGTGATAGTACGGGGCAGAGTATAATTTGCGGTGGTATGTGTTATAAAGAAGAGTTTAAAAATTTGGATGTGACTGGATATGGATTTCGTCAGAGAAGTAGTTTAAGAAACATCTGATTTTTTATGTTTTTATTGTATAATATATAGAACTACTACTTTTAGATAGTTACCATTATACATTGATCGTTTTTCCACCGCGTGGATTCCTATACTTCACAGTTAGTAATTGGTTGACATACTGCTGAAAAGTTTTGGAAACTTGATGCGGTGGGTTTTTTATGCCCTTTTAAGGGTCGAAGGGAGATGTATGATGGAGAAAATGTTAAAAAAACCAGATTATGCGAAAGAGATTCTGGAGATTATGCATGGCTCTTTTTCGGAAGAGGATATGCTGGAAAGAATTTCAGATTACCATGAGAATGATATCGCAGAAGCCTTTGAATTACTGTCAGAAGCGGAGCGAAAAAGATGGTATCGGATGTTTGGTCCGGAACAGATTGCAGAGATTTTTTCTTATATTGATGATCCGGATTCCTATTTGAAGGAATTACCGCTAGATGAGGCTGCAAAGGTACTTTCTTATATGGATTCGGATGATGCAGCTGATATTTTAGATGAAATGGATGACTCCACCCAGGAAAAACTGGTGGGATTACTTGATGAAGAATCAGGACATGATATTAAGATGATTCTTTCCTATGAGGATGATGAAATGGGTAGCAGAATGACTACGAATTTCATTGTGATTCATAATAATCTGACAATTCGTCAGGCGATGCGTGAACTGGTGCAGCAGGCAGGAGAGAATGATAATATTTCTACAGTGTATGTTCTTGATGAGAATGACAAGTTTTACGGTGCGATTGATTTAAAGGATTTGATCGTAGCAAGACAGCAGGATAACTTAGAGGATATCATCAGTACTTCTTATCCGTATGTAAATGATCATGAAAAAGTTGACGAATGTATTGAAAGAATTAAAGATTATGCGGAAGATTCGATTCCGGTTCTTACGCAGGAACATCTCCTGATCGGTGTCATCACAGCTGTGGATATTGTAGAAGCTGTTGATGAAGAGATGGGAGATGACTATGCAAAGTTAGCCGGTTTGACTGCGGAAGAAGATTTAAAAGAGACGACAGCGCAGAGTATGAAAAAAAGACTGCCATGGCTGATTATTCTTTTATTTTTAGGAATGGGTGTATCTTCTGTTGTCGGCGTGTTTGAGACAGTTGTTGCTGTACTTCCAGTTGTTATGTGTTTCCAGTCTTTAATTCTTGATATGGCAGGAAATGTCGGAACACAGTCTTTGGCTGTGACAATTCGTGTACTGATGGATGAAACATTAAGTACAAAGCAGAAATTTGGTCTTGTAGTAAAAGAAATGCGAGTTGGATTTTGCAATGGTCTTTTCCTTGGAATTCTTGCTTTTGTATTTATCGGATGTTATATCTGGCTGCTAAAGAGTAATCCGATAACACATGCCTTTGTAATTTCCGGCTGCGTTGGATTTTCTTTGATGACAGCGATGGTTATTTCAAGCATGGTCGGAACACTCGTACCGATGTTTTTCCATAAAATTAAAATAGACCCGGCGGTTGCATCCGGACCATTGATTACAACAATTAATGACCTGGTTGCAGTAATTACTTATTACGGACTGGCATGGCTTTTGTTAATCCATGTCCTACAAATGGTTTGATTACTATTTGATTCATTAGGGGAAACAGACGAAAATAAAAAGAATAGACCATAGTAAATGTAAAGATATCACTGCGTAGAAAATGCCTGTTCGGCATTTTTACTTGCTCTCACATTACATTTACTATGGTCTATTCTTTTTATTTTCTGTGTTTTGGCTCCAGAAAGAATGAATGCAATAGTCTTTGGAAGGGATAAGGGGGAGAAATCAGAAGACTTCTGCTTGCTCGGAAGGTATATCTGTCAGGGAATTTTATTTATCTGCTCTCATATTACAGTTGTTATGGTCTCTCCACTATGCTGACTTTTTTCAAGTTTCACTGATGATAAAGATGATACCGCAAGCTGTCACTGTACATGATACATTTATCATTATATTGTCGCAATACATCGTTTTTATCAATGCGAGTTATACGTTGCATGATGTACATCTCGTAGCAAGATAACTCTAGAGGTGACTACTTTATTTTTTGTAAAATGACAAGCCCTTTCTCTTTTCTGCTCGTTAAAGAAAGAAAATAATCTTCTGGATGATACATCTTCCGAGTAAGCAGGAGTCTTCTGATTTCTTCTCCATCTCTTTCCCAAGTACTATTGCATTCATTCCTTCTGGAGCCAACACACAGAAAAAAGAAATAATACCATATCCCAGATGCGGCTTCGGAGCGTGTTTAAGATGCGGATGAGCATCTTAAACACAGCGACTACAGAGCAGATGGGATATGGTATTATTTCTTTTTTCGTCTGTTCCCCCTAATGAATCAAATAGTTATGTTGTAAATTTTGTTGGGGTAGGGTATACTATTATACTGACACAAAAGAAGGTGTTTCATTTGTTCTTTTCTGGGAATTCTAATAGTAGAAGATGGTTTTCAGAAAGTGTTGCAGGAGACATCTGAAGAGAGGAAGTGTATAGCAGGTGAAAGATGACGAGATGAAAAAATATTTAAAAATAGGAATTACCGGCGCGGCGATACTGGCATCCGGTATTTTATGTGCATTTGTATTGTTTAAAATGAGGATTATTATTGAACTGTTAAAAGGTATTACAGGAATTTTGAAGCCATTTTTATATGGGGCAGTAATTGCATATCTGCTTGCGCCATTATGTAATAAAATAGAAGAAAAGCTGTTTCAGACTTTTCCAAAGGCCAATAGAAAAGCAAAACGTTTTATCTGTTTTATAGCGATTGTCATATCGTTATGTGTGGCATTGGCAATCGTGTGGATGGTAATTATGCTTATTATTCCACAGGTATGGGACAGTGTAATGAAGATCATTGATATGGTACCGCAAAAAATTACGATACTGAATAATTGGATTGAACATATGCTGGAAAATCAGCCGGAACTTCAGGCATATTTTGAAGAATTTGCAAATCAGGCAGAGAGCCATATTAACAGTCTTTTAAATGTGGATACGATACAAAAAGTACAGAGTATTATCAATAGCCTCAGTGTACAGGTTTTTGGTGTGCTTGGCGTTTTAAAAAATATTTCGCTTGGATTTTTGATTTCGGCATATCTTCTTGGAAGCAGGAAGCTGTTTGGAGCACAGGCAGGATTGATTTTACATGGTGTATTTCCTGATAAATGGGCAGGAATTATTGAAGAAGAGATTCGTTATACAGATAAGATGTTTAATGGATTTTTAGTAGGAAAGATTATTGACTCTGCGATCATCGGATTATTATGCTTTGCAGGACTCTCTTTCATGGGATTTGAAGCGCCGGCATTTATCGGTGTGATCATAGGAATTACCAATATTATTCCGTTTTTCGGACCGTTTATCGGGGCAATTCCATGCGGTCTGCTGTTACTTTTAGAAAACCCGATGCACTGTCTATATTTCATTATTTTTATTTTTGTATTACAGCAGCTTGATGGTAATGTGATCGGACCAAAGATTCTTGGTAATACGACAGGTGTTTCAAGCTTTTGGGTATTATTTTCCATTCTTTTATTTGGAGGAATGTGGGGAGTTGTCGGTATGGTTATCGGAGTACCGTTATTTGCGGTTATTTATGACATTATAAGGAAACTGGTTTACCGCGGACTTCGCAAACATAAGAGAGAATCCATGATAACGGATTACGAAGAAAAATATCATAAATCTTGATTTGTAGATTTAATGTAGACGAAAAAAGGGAAAAATACTATATCCCAGATGCAGCTTGGGAGCGTGTTTAAGATGCGATAAGCATTTTAAATACAGTGACTATAGAGCAGATGGGATATAGTATTTTTTCCTTTTTTCGTCTATACCAAATCTACAAATCAGAATTGCATTTTTACTTCCGAAGGTGTATAAATATTTTATATTATGCGATTTGAATTAGGAGGTGTTGGTATGACATATGAAGAGGTAATGAAGAAAGCAAAATCAGAAATAGGACCATATTGTAAGGTTTGTCCGCAGTGTAACGGAAGAGCCTGTAAAAACCAGATGCCAGGACCGGGGGCTAAAGGTGTGGGCGATGTTGCTATGAGAAATTATGATGCGTGGAAAGAAATCCGTATTAATATGGATACCATTTGTGAGAATGTAACACCCGATACAAGTATTGAGTTGTTTGGAGAGAAGTTTGCCTATCCGTTTTTTGCAGGACCGGTAGGTGCGATGAAGCTTCATTATGGAGAGAAATATGATGATCTTGAATATAATGATATTTTAGTATCTGCCTGTGCGGCAAATGGAATTGCAGCATTTACGGGAGATGGTACGAATCCGGATGTATTTAAAGGGGCAGCGGCAGCGATCAAGAAGAATCATGGACAGGGAATTCCAACAGTGAAGCCATGGAATATTGAGACGATTCGTGAAAAGATGGATATGGTACAGGAGGCAGGTGCTAAGATGGTTGCGATGGATATTGATGCAGCCGGTCTTCCATTTCTTAAGAATCTGAATCCGCCGGCAGGAAGTAAGACAGTAGAGCAGCTTAGTGAGATTGTTAACGCAGCTGGAATTCCTTTTATTGTAAAGGGGATTATGACTGTGGCAGGTGCAAAGAAGGCATTTGATGCAGGTGCGAGTGCAATTATCGTGTCGAATCATGGAGGAAGGGTGCTTGACCAGACACCGGCAACAGCGGAAGTGTTAGAGCGGATCGTAGAATGGAATCAGGGAAGAATGAAGATATTTGTAGATGGCGGTATTCGTCAGGGAACAGATATTTTCAAGGCGCTGGCGATGGGAGCCGATGCTGTCCTGATTGCAAGACCATTTGTACAGGCGGTGTACGGTGGAGCAGAAGAAGGAGTAAAGCTTTATATTGAGAAGCTTGCAGCAGAACTTGCGGATACGATGGCGATGTGTGGAGCAGCTTCGATCAAAGATATTAATCGAAGCATGCTGTACCGTCCAATGTAAATTTTAGATGTGGGAGTCATCTCACATCTGATATAAAAAGAGAAAGACAGGAAACAGGAAAATGAATAAAAAAGACACCGTGGTATTTGATTTAGACGGAACATTACTTGACACATTAGAAGATTTAAAAAACAGTGTAAATTATGCAATGCGTCATTTTGATTATCCGGAACGTACGTTAGATGAAGTTCGAAGATTTGTCGGAAATGGAATTGTGCTACTTATCCAGAGGGCGATTCCGGGAGGAAAAGATGATCCGAACTTTGAAGAGGCATTTGCATTATTTAAAGAGCATTACGGAAAGCACTGTAATGATACGACAAAGCCATATGAAGGGATCATGGAGCTTTTGCATATTTTAAAAGAACATAACATTAAGATTGCGATTGTTTCTAATAAGGCAGATTTTGCAGTAAAAGAATTAAATGAAATATATTTTAAAGGGATGATTTCTGTCGCGATCGGTGAAAAAGAAAGTGAAGGAATTCGAAAGAAACCAGCGCCGGATACAGTGAGAGAAGCCTTAAAAGAGCTTGGAAGTACGGCAGAAAGCTCTGTTTATGTTGGAGATTCTGATGTAGATATCGAAACGGCACGAAACAGTGGTATGGATGAGATTTTATGTGACTGGGGATTTCGTGGCGAAGAATTTTTAAAAGAACATGGAGCGAAGATTATAATCAAAAAGCCAGAGGAAATCCTGACTATTATCGGAGTGAAGTAGAGAAGTCGGACAGTAAGAGTGGGAATTTTTTTGAAAAAACTTACCTTTATTTGCCATTATATTTCTTTTGAATCTGCACACAATAGGATTACGGTATTCCAATCGAAGACTCATTACGGAGGTAGAGACAATGGCAAGTAATAAAAATTCTTCATCCAACAGAACAGAAGTACCAGAAGCAAGAGATGCAATGGATCGTTTTAAAATGGAAGTAGCTGATGAGCTCGGTGTGAATTTAAAACAGGGTTATAACGGCAATATTACTGCAAAAGAAGCCGGCTCCATTGGAGGAGAAATGGTTCGTAAGATGATTAAGAAACAGGAAGAGGAGATGGCTGGTCAGAGCCGTTAAGTCTTGTTGATTCTTTAGCGATTCTTTAGAGAAAGTCCCTTACTGAAATCAGAATACCGTAAGAACAAGCTGCCTGTCCTTTAAAAATATAAGAACAGACGGCTTGTTTCTATGTTTTTCTATCAGTTTTTCGTCAAATTTTTATAGACAGTGAATATTTCTCATGTTATAATATTTAAATGTGTTTTCATATATTAAAATACAAAGTGAGTTTACTATGAATAAACTTTAAATAAGGAACATATTAAGGAGGATACTAAAAAATGAGCGTACAGGTTGAAAAATTAGAGCATAATATGGCCAAGCTTACTATCGAGGTAGAGGCATCTAAGTTTGATGCAGCAATGAAGAACGCTTACAATAAGAAGAAAGGCTCTTTTAATCTGCCAGGTTTCCGTAAAGGAAAAGTACCTATGTATATCATTGAAAAAGAATACGGAGCAGGAGTTTTCTATGAAGATGCAGCGAACGAACTTATGCCAGAAGCATATGCAGAAGCATTAGAAGAGAGCGGTCTTGATGTAGTTTCCCGTCCGGAGGTAGACGTAACTCAGATTGGAAAAGGACAGAACTTCATTTTCACAGCAGAAGTAGCTTTAAAGCCTGAAGTTAAATTAGGTCAGTATAAAGGTTTAGACGTACAGAAAGATTCTGCTGATGTAACAGATGAAGAAGTAGAAGCTAAATTAAAGGAAGCACAGGAACAGAACGCCAGAGAAATCACTGTAGAAGACAGAGCAGTTCAGGATGGAGATATCATTACTCTTAACTATGCAGGAACTGTTGACGGTGTTGCATTTGACGGCGGTACAGCAGAGAACCAGCAGTTAGTGATTGGTTCCCATACATTCATTGACAACTTTGAAGAGCAGTTAATCGGTGTTGAGATTAACGGTGAGAAAGATGTAGAAGTTACTTTCCCAGAAGAGTACCATGCAGAAGACTTAGCTGGTAAAGCTGCAGTATTCCATGTAAAAGTTCTTGGAATTAAAGAAAAACAGCTTCCAGTAATCGATGATGATTTTGCACAGGATACAACAGAGTTTGATACTCTTGAAGAATACAAGAATGATATCAAAGAAAAACTTGCTACAGCAAAAGAAGAGCAGGCAAAAGCTGCTGCACAGAACGCTCTTATCGATCAGATCGTAGAATCTTCTGAGATGGATATCCCAGATGCTATGGTAGACTTCCAGGTAGACCAGATGGTAGATGAGTTCAAGCAGAGACTTGCTTATCAGGGACTTTCTCTTGAGCAGTACGTTCAGTTCTCCGGACAGAGCATGGATGCTTTAAGAGAGAGCATGAAAGGTGATGCGTTAAAGAGAGTACAGGGAAGCCTTGTTCTTGAAGCAATCGTTGCAGCAGAGAACATCGAAGCAGACGAAGAAGACTTAAAGAAAGAGTTTGAGAAGATGGCTCAGATGTATCAGATGGAAGCAAGCCAGATCGAAGGTATGATTCCAGAAGAACAGAAAGAGAACATGAAGAAAGACATCGCAGTCCAGAAAGCAGTTGAATTTGTACTGGATCAGGCAAATGTAACAGAAGCTACGGAAGAGCTTGATTTCGAAGAAAAATAATCGTAACTATAATCTGGTTACAGATCATTAAAATTTCTGGTTGCTGTTTATGTAGAAACAGGAGGAATTATGAGTTTAGTACCTTATGTCATTGAGCAGACAAGTCATGGGGAGAGATCTTATGACATCTATTCCCGCCTTTTAAAAGAGAGAATTATTTTTCTCGGAGAAGAAGTTAACGATACCACAGCGAGTCTGATCGTATCTCAGCTGCTTTTCTTAGAGTCAGAAGACCCTGAGAAGGATATCAGCTTATACATTATGAGTCCGGGTGGTTCTGTAACTGCTGGAATGGCGATTTATGATACCATGCAGTTTGTAAAATGCGATGTATCCACTATTTGTATGGGTATGGCAGCCAGTATGGGAGCATTCCTTCTGGCCGGCGGCGCAAAAGGAAAACGTCTGGCTCTTCCGAATGCTGAGATTATGATTCACCAGCCATCCGGCGGTGCTCAGGGACAGGCTACAGAGATTGAGATTGTAGCAGAACAGATTCTGCGTACAAAAGAGAAATTAAACAGAATTCTCGCAGAGAATACTGGTCAGCCATACGAGAAAATCGTGCAGGATACGGAAAGAGATAACTATATGACGGCCGAACAGGCAAAGGCATATGGTATTATTGATGCCGTCGTTGAAAAAAGACAGTAGTATGTACTTTCAGAATCTCAATGTATCAGCTTTTATGGTGGATTTTAGAAGATTTTGAGAACGCATCAAATAATAGGGTTACCACAGCTTTTATAGTTGTGGTAACTTTTCTATGAGACAGATTGCAGCAGGAGTGAGGTGACAATATGGCAACACGATCCGACAACAACAAGCAATTCAGATGTTCATTTTGTAATAAAACCCAGGATCAGGTAAGAAAGCTCGTAGCCGGTCCAAAGGGTGTTTATATCTGTGATGAGTGTATTGAAGTATGCATGGAAATCATGGAAGACGAGTTTGAAGGTTTTAACGAAGATACACAGGAAATCAATCTTATGAAGCCAAAAGAAATGAAGGCTTTTTTAGATGATTATGTTATCGGTCAGGACGAGGCAAAAAAGGTCTTATCCGTAGCAGTATATAATCATTATAAACGTATACTGGCAGGTGGAAGCTATGATGTAGAACTTCAGAAGAGTAACATCATCATGCTTGGACCTACCGGTTCTGGAAAGACCCTTCTTGCACAGACATTGGCAAGACAGTTAAATGTACCATTTGCAATTGCAGATGCGACAGCTCTTACAGAGGCAGGTTATGTAGGTGAGGATGTAGAGAATATTCTTCTTAAGCTGATTCAGGCTGCTGATTATGATATTGAGCGCGCGCAGACAGGTATCATTTATATTGATGAGATTGATAAGATTACGAGAAAGTCAGAGAATACTTCAATTACCAGAGATGTTTCCGGTGAGGGAGTACAGCAGGCTTTATTAAAGATTTTAGAAGGAACGGTTGCTTCTGTTCCGCCACAGGGTGGAAGAAAGCATCCACATCAGGAATTCCTTCAGATTGACACAACAAATATTTTATTTATTTGTGGTGGAGCTTTTGATGGGCTTGAAAAGATTATTGAGAACCGTATTGGTAAGAAGTCGATTGGTTTCCAGGCAGAGATTATGGAACAACGCAAGAAGGATGTTGGTGTTTTATTAAAACAGGTTCTTCCGGAAGACTTTGTGAAGTTTGGATTGATTCCAGAATTCATTGGTCGTGTTCCAGTTAACGTATCCCTGAATCCATTAGACAAGGAAGCTCTTGTGCGAATTCTTACAGAGCCAAAGAGTGCATTAGTAAAACAGTATCAGAAGCTGTTTGAGATGGACGGCGTTGAACTGAAGTTTACAGAGGATGCTTTAGAGGCAATCGCAGAAAAGGCTATTGCAAGAAATACAGGAGCCAGAGGACTGCGTTCTATCATGGAATCTGTTGTGATGGATTTAATGTATACTATTCCATCGGATGATATGGTAGCATCCTGCACGATCACAAAAGAGACTGTGGATGGAAGCGGAGAACCGGAACTGGCATATCATGACCAGCCGGTAACGAAGAAGACGGTTACAAGAAAGCGTCAAAAGAAAAATAATGATGAAATCGCTTAACAGTTACTGTTAAGAGGCGCAGGCTGACACAGGAGGGAGATTTGTTACCTTTGTGCCAGCCTTTTTATCTCAGTCGAGAAGACTCCCATTTCTATAAGTGGTGAGTAATCAATACATTACTCCCAAAAAGGAGGAAAAGATGAAGAAACAGATATTACCTTTACTTGCTTTGCGAGGAAAGATGGTTTATCCAGATACTTCTGTATATTTTGAAGTATCCAGACCAAAATCAATGGCAGCTTTAGAGCAGGCGGTAAATCATGAACAACAAATATTTCTGGTGAATCAGATAGATCCTTCTATTGATAAACCAGATCAGGAAGATTTATATACAGTCGGAACGATTGCGAAGATTCTTCAAATGGTGAAGGCAGGACAGGGAGTTTTAAGAGTATTTGTAGAAGGGCAGACAAGAGCACGTATCTCTTCTTATACAGAAGTTGATGGATGTGTGAAAGTAGAAGTAGAAGAACTGCCTGATACAGGCTATCCAGAAACCCCTGTGGAAGAGGAAGCCTTTTTCAGAATGCTTGAAGAAGGAGCGGAAGAATTTTCCGAGAAAAATCCGGGATTTTTTGCTCCACAGCTTCAGAAGGCTATCGATGAAAGAGATTTACGTTCACTTGTGAGCGAACTTGCTTCTCAGCTTCCATTTGAACTTGGAAAAAAGCAGCAACTTTTAGAAGAGTCCGATATAAAACAGCAGATTCAGAGTCTGCTTGCTATTTTGACAGAAGAAGTAGAAATTAGCATCATTCGTAACGAACTTGCAGAAAAAGTAAAGAAGAATGTAGATAAAAATCAAAAAGATTATCTTTTAAGAGAACAGCAGAAGGTGATCCGGGAAGAGCTTGGCGAAGAAGATATTGTTTCAGAGGCGGATGAATATCTTGAGAAGTGTGAAAAGCTAAAGGCATCAAAAGAAGTAAAGGATAAGATTAAAAAAGAGATAAAGCGTTATAAAAAGATGCCTCCGATCGCAGCGGAAAGCACAATGACAAAGAACTACATTGAAACGATGCTTGAAATGCCATGGAATAAAGTTTCTAGAGACAGTAAAAGTCTTGAGAAAGCAATGGAGATTTTAGAAGAAGATCACTATGGGCTTAAAAAAGTGAAGGAACGAATCCTTGATTATCTGGCAGTCCGTTTCCTTACCAAAAAAGGAGAGACCCCTATTCTTTGTCTCGTAGGACCTCCAGGAACCGGTAAAACATCTATCGCAAGATCGATTGCAAGAGCGCTGAATAAAAAGTATGTCCGTATTTCTTTAGGTGGAGTGAGAGATGAAGCGGAAATTCGTGGACATAGAAAGACATATGTAGGTGCGATGCCGGGAAGAATTGCTGAAGGAATCCGTCAGGCAGGCGTGAAGAATCCGGTAATGCTTTTAGATGAGGTAGATAAAGTAAGCAGTGATTATAAGGGAGATACCGCATCTGCACTGCTTGAAGTGTTAGATGGAGAACAGAATATAAACTTCAGGGATCATTATCTTGAAGTGCCGATGGATTTAAGTGAGGTATTTTTTATTGCAACTGCGAATGATCTTTCTCCAATTCCAAAACCATTGCTTGATCGTATGGAAATCATTGAACTTTCCAGCTATACAGAGAATGAAAAGTTCCATATCGCAGAGAATTATCTTATAAAGAAGCAAAGAAAGCTGAGCGGACTTACGAAAAAACAGGTAAGCATATCCGAGGAAGTTGTCAGAGAAGTCATTCACTCCTATACAAGAGAAGCAGGTGTGCGTAATCTCGAACGTACCATTGGACAGCTTATGCATAAAGCAGCCCGTAAAATTGTCGAAGGGGAAAGAGAAGTTGATATCAAGAAGAAGTCTTTAAAAGAACTTCTTGGTCCGGCACCGTTTGAAGATGAGGATGAGAACCTGAAACCACAGATTGGTGTCGTGAGAGGACTTGCATGGACCAGTGTTGGTGGAGATACGCTTTCCATCGAAGTAAATGTTATGCCGGGAAAAGGAAAGATGGAGCTTACCGGATGTATGGGTGATGTCATGAAAGAGTCGGCACAGATTGGTCTTAGTTATGTACGCTCTATTGCAGAAGCATATGGAATTGACAGCGACTATTTTGAAAAACATGATATTCATCTGCATATTCCAGAAGGAGCTGTACCAAAAGATGGACCATCTGCAGGCATTACAATGGCTCTGGCAATACTTTCTGCAATTACAGAAATTCCTGTTCGCGGAGATATCGCCATGACAGGAGAAATCACACTTCGAGGTAAAGTACTTCCAATTGGCGGATTAAAAGAAAAATTATTGGCAGCCAAAATCATTGGAGTAAAAGAAGTACTTGTTCCTGCAAGAAATAAAAGAAATGTTGCAGAACTTGATGAGGAGATTATAAGCGGCCTGAAAATTACTTATGTAGAAGAAATGAACGAAGTAATTAAATGCGCTCTGAAAAAAGAATCAAAATAACAAAAATGTTGAAGTATTTTTGAATATTTATTGTACACAAAAAGGTGGCAAGCGATGAAATACTTGTCATCTACTTTTGATGAAAGGAGGAAAATATATGGTAATCAAAAATGTAAACTTAGAAACGGTATGCGGAATTACAAGCAAGCTTCCTAAAAATACTTTGCCGGAAGTTGCATTTGCAGGCAAATCTAATGTAGGCAAATCTTCACTGATTAATGCACTTGTAAACAGAAAGTCTCTAGCAAGAACTTCCGGTCAGCCAGGAAAAACGCAGACTATTAACTTCTATAATGTCAATGAAGAGATGTATATCGTAGACCTTCCAGGTTACGGTTATGCTAAAGTATCCAAAGAAGTCGCAGCCAAATGGGGTCCGATGATAGAAAACTATCTTCATACTTCTGAGCAGCTTCGTATGGTATTCTTATTGATTGATCTTCGTCATAAGCCAACCAATAATGATGTACAGATGTACCGCTGGATCTTAAGCAACGGCTTCTCTCCGGTAATTGTAGCAACCAAAGCCGATAAAATCAAACGAAGCCAGCTTCAAAAACAGTTAAAACTGTTAAAAGACACTTTAAAAGTAATCGAAGGCGTTCCAATCGTACCATTTTCTGCTGTTACAAAAGCAGGAAGAGATGAAATCTGGGAACTGATTGAGGAATATGCATTAACGGAAGAATAAGACGAAAAAAGAAACAATACCATATCCCATCTGCTCTGTAGTCGCTGTATTTAAGATGCTCGTCCGCATCTTAAATACGCTCCGAAGCCGCATCTGGGATATGGTATTGTTTCTTTTTTCTGACTATCTAAATCCACAGTTGATGAGAATGGGCATTTTCCAGAATCCCCTTGTTTTTTGACCGATTTGCAGAATGAGGTTAGACAGCCACTGTAATAGAACTTTTTGTTGAATTGCAAGAGAAATATGGTAAAGAAAAGATAAAACACTTTACGATAATAGATAATATCTTTATGCGAAATGTATTAAAAGGAACAGAGGAGGGAGTAAAACAAATGTGTAAGGAATTAGAAGAAATGAGTCAATTCTTCCGAATTTAGTTTCTTGGGAAACCACAACCTTCTGGAGAATCCCATTTTCACCAACTGTAGATTTAGAATAGCCAGAAAAAAGAAAAAAATAATACATCCCAGATGCGGCTTGGGAGCGAGTTTAAGATGCGGATGAGCATTTTAAACACAGCGACTACAGAGCAGATGGGATGTATTATTTGTTTCTTTTTTCGTCTCTTACTAAATCTACGAATCAGAGTTTGTCAGCAGCAACATTTCCATTAACTTCCCGTAGACAGCATCGCTTTTCTTCTCCCAGCTATCGCAGATCGCGATGGCCTGTTCTTTGGAGACGACGTTGATACTTAGTTCTAAGAGCAGGGAACCCTTTTCTTTAATCTGTGTTTTTACCATATATTCTCCCCGTTTCTTTTTGAGGGGGTAATAGTCGGCAGTGATATCCACTTCTTTTCGGAGCTGGTATTTTTTTTCGGCAAAATAATCAAGAATATCCTTTTTGATCGGTTCAGAAATCTGGGTGTGGAACATTGAAAGTGCTTCTTTTCCGGATTCCATGAGATGATAGTTTGTTGTGTTGCGGATAGTTTCTGTACGTACAAATTCAGATTCTACCAATTCGCTGATTGCCTGTTGTAAATGAAAATAGGATGTATATCCATGATTTACAAAAAATTCGCTTAGCTGGGAATTGGTCAGTGGAAAATCCAGATTATCCAACATAAACAGTATCATTAATTTATATAATGTTAAAGATTCTTCTGACATAGGCTTCCTCCCTGCATAAAGTTTCGTTGTTTCATTTCTTTATGAATCGTATTTAATACAAGACGTTTGTGTCCGATCCATTTTGGAGTGATCAGGAGATCTTTTGGGCCGTCACCGGTAATTCGTTCCACAACGATATCTTTTCGAAGCCAGCTAAGACAGCCAATCAGGTGATCAATATATTCCTCCATTGTGAGGATATGAAATGGATGTTGTTTATAATATTCAGCCAAAATCGTGTTTTTTAATACATAGAGCATGGAAATCTTAATGCCGTTTATTGGAAGAGAATTCAGATAACGTATCGTTTCGATTTCCATATCAGCTGTTTCACCGGGAAGACCGAGAATGATGTGAGCGGTGACCCGGATTCCTGCATTTGAAAGAGCATGACAGGCAGCGGTAAAGGTTTCTGTTGGATAAGCACGATTTAAAAAGGCAGCAGTATGATCATGTGCTGTCTGTAGTCCCATTTCAATAAATACAGGCTTTCTTTTATTTAATTCCTTTAGTAAAGAAAGAACTTCAGGAGAAAGACAGTCAGGTCTTGTGCCAATCGATAATGCAACAATTTCCGGAGCCTCTATCGCCTCTTCGTAAAGAGCCCGGAGACGTTCTATTGGTGCATAAGTGTTTGTAAATGCCTGAAAATAAGCAATATAATGTTCCCCATGGTATTTTTCAGCGGTCTGTGCTTTTCCAAGACGAATCTGTTCAGATACAGAGAGGGAAGCGTTCTCTGTAAATTCTCCGCTTCCCCCTTCACTGCAAAAGATACATCCGCCGGTTGCAAGTGTCCCGTCACGATTTGGACAGGTAAAACCACCATCCAGACAGATCTTGTATAGTTTTTCTCCAAAATATTCTTTAATAAAACGACTGTAGGTATAATAGCGTTCCATAAAAACTAGTCAATATATTCTTTGACAGCAGCGCTTACAACATCAGCAATCTGTGGGTCGAATGCATGTGGAAGAATATTGTTATCGCTTAATTCTTCCTGGGGAACCAGACCAGCAATCGCATGAGCAGCAGCAAGCTTCATTTCAGAAGTAATATGTGTAGCGTGACCTTCTAAGGCACCTTTAAAGATACCAGGGAAAACAAGTACATTATTTACCTGATTTGGAAAATCAGAGCGACCGGTACCGACAACCTTTGCACCAGCTTCTTTTGCAAGGTGAGGAAGGATTTCCGGATCTGGATTTGCCATAGTAAATAAGATGGAATCCTTTGCCATAGAACGAACCATATCCTGATTTATAATACCAGGAGCGGATACTCCGACAAAAATATCAGCACCTTTCATCGCATCGGCAAGAGTTCCTGTTTTATGAGAAAGATTTGTAACCTGAGTCATCTTTTCCTGCATCCAGTTTAAAGAAGGATCACCAGAACACAGTATTCCCTGACGATCACAAAGTGTAAGATCATGAAAACCGTAAGCTAAGAGCATCTTTGCGATAGCAATTCCGGCAGAACCGGCACCATTTACGACAACTTTACAATCTTCTTTTTGTTTGTTTACAACTTTTAATGCATTAATGATTCCTGCAAGAACAACGATAGCTGTACCATGCTGGTCGTCGTGGAAAACAGGAATGTCAAGCATCTGATCAAGGCGTTCTTCTATTTCAAAACAGCGTGGAGCTGCAATATCTTCTAAGTTAATGCCACCAAAAGCAGGGGCGATTCTGACAACAGTTTCAATAATTTCTTCTGTATCCTGTGTATCGAGACAGATAGGGAAGGCATTAACACCGCCAAAATCTTTAAAAAGGGCAGCTTTTCCTTCCATAACAGGCATAGCAGCAAGAGCACCGATATTGCCAAGGCCGAGTACGGCACTTCCATCAGATACCACTGCTACGGTGTTTGACTTGATCGTGTAAGTATAGGCTTCTTTAGGATTTTCTGCGATAGCGCGGCATGGCTCAGCAACACCGGGTGTATATGCAATCGCAAGATCTTCTGCGGAAGCTACCGGACATTTGGCTTCTACAGAAAGTTTACCGTTCCATTGTTTGTGCATTTCTAAAGCTTTTTCTTTATTTGTCATAATTATTTCCGTCCTTTCCCAGAATATATTCTAGCATCGCTTTTCTTATTGTGCAATCAAATATTTCACAAAAACAGGTTGTTTTCTTCCTAATCTGTGGTATTATAAAAAAGATAATTCTAATTCGTCTTAATAATCTGATGTGAAAAGATGTTTTTTCTTGGTATCACATCATGTTTTTAGTTATAATCTTTTGATTTCCCAAATGATTTAATTGTTATTTTTTTTATCTCAGTCGAGAAGACTCCCACCTCTTTCAGGTGGCTGCTCGACTTGAATAGTATGTGAAAATATCCCTGTCAGTGAAGTTGACAGGTGATATTGAAATGAACATATAAGACAGATTTTTTGTGGAGCCGGCAGAAAAATGCAGAGACATTCTTGAAGTCGGTTGTGAAAACGTATACAAAACGTATTTAAAAATATTTTAGAGAAATTTTGGAGGCAGGAATGGATTTTAAAGAAATGACACTTCTTCAATTGAAGGCATATGCGAAAGAAAAAGGAATTCGTGGGATAAGTACGCTGAAAAAGGAACAGTTGGTGGAAAAGCTTATGAAAAGCGAAAAATATGAAGAAAAGAGAGAAGAGAAAAAAGAAGAGAACATAGAAGTAAAGAGAGAAGAAAACAGGAAAGAGAATAAAAGAGCAAACAAAGAAGAAAAGCGAAAAGAACATAGAAAAGAACATACAGAAGAAAGTAAAAAAGAAAACAGAGAAGAAGAAAAAGCAGAGGAAAAAGCAGGGGATACAGAAGAAAAAAAATCAGAGGCAGAAGGTAAAAAGAATGACATATCCAGCTTAGACAGTGGAAATATGGCAAACGGTATCCTTGAAGTCATGCCGGATGGTTATGGATTTATTCGTTGCGAGAATTATCTTCCGGGAGAGAATGATGTCTATGTTTCACCGTCTCAGATACGTCGTTTTAATTTAAAAACCGGGGATATTTTAGTGGGAAATATTCGTATTAAAACGCAGAATGAAAAGTACAGCGCTTTACTATATGTACAGTCAGTTAATGGATATAAACCATTTGATGCAGCAAAAAGAAAGAACTTTGAGGATCTTACACCGATTTTTCCAAATGAGAGAATTAATCTTGAAACAGAGAATGCACCATTATCCATGCGTATGGTAGACCTTCTTTCCCCGATTGGAAAGGGACAGCGTGGAATGATCGTTTCTCAGCCAAAGACAGGAAAGACCACATTATTAAAACAGATTGCAAGAAGTATTACGGCAACAAGACCCAATATGAAGGTTATCGTTCTTCTAATTGATGAACGTCCGGAAGAGGTAACGGATATCAGAGAATCCATTGAAGGACCAAATGCAGAAGTTATTTACTCTACGTTTGATGAATTACCAGAACATCATAAAAGAGTATCCGAAATGGTATTAGAGAGAGCAAAACGTCTTGTAGAGCATAAACAGGACGTCGTGATTTTATTAGATAGTATCACTCGACTGGCAAGAGCATATAATCTGCTGGTTCCTCCAAGTGGACGAACACTTTCCGGTGGTCTTGATCCGGCAGCACTCTACATGCCAAAGAAGTTTTTTGGAGCAGCAAGAAATATGCGTGAAGGAGGAAGTCTTACAATTCTTGCGACAGCACTCGTTGAGACAGGAAGTAAGATGGATGACGTTGTATTTGAAGAATTTAAAGGAACCGGTAATATGGAACTTGTGTTAGATCGTAAACTGGCAGAAAAGAGAATTTTTCCGGCAATCAATATCCAGCGTTCCGGAACACGAAGAGAAGATCTGCTGTTAACAAAAGAAGAGCAGGAAATCGTATATGCACTTCACAGAGAATTATCCGGCAATCGTGCAGACGAAAATATGGAGCAGATACTGAATTTCTTTAAAAGAACAAAGAATAATAAAGAGTTTATCCAGCTCATGAAACAGTCATTACTTAAAAAATAACAGAGAATCACGTAATACCGACATAATTCGTAAACGACAGTGATTGACGGACAGAATAATGTGTAGTATTATTTGGAGCGAAACATTTATAAAAACAAATGTCTATAAAACAAATCAAATTGAAAAGGAAGATAAGATGATTAAACATTATTTAACAGTATTTTTAATTTCCATGGTTCCAATCGCAGAATTGAGGGCAGCCATTCCTTACTCACAGGCAGTAGGACTTCCATTGATTCCTTCTTATATCATTGCGATTATCGGAAATATGATTCCGGTACCCTTCATCTATTTATTTGCAAGAAAGGTACTTGAAATTGGAAACGATATGCCGGGAATCATCGGTAAGTTCTGTCGCTGGTGTACGGCAAAGGGCGAGAAAGGCGGAGAGAAACTTCAGGCAACAGCAGGAAAGGGACTTTTTGTTGCGTTACTTTTATTCGTAGGAATTCCACTTCCGGGAACAGGAGCATGGACAGGAACGTTAGCAGCCAGTTTCTTAAAGATGGATTTTAAATCCAGTGCGATTGCAGCCATGTGCGGTGTTTTACTTGCAGGAGTCATCATGATGACATTAAGCGCAGGATTTTTTACATTGATTCGCTAGATAAAAGGAGTAATGTTGGGGATGAAACGGTTAGGAAGTTTTTTAGATGGAATATACGGTTTTGACGGAATGTCCTGTTTCTTACTGGCAGTCAGTGTCATTTTGAACTTGCTTACAGGACTGTGGCCGTCACAGGCGGTGAATAACGTTAACTTAATCAGTTATCTGCCATTACTCTGGTGCATCTTCCGGGTATTTTCTCATAACTACGAAAAAAGAGAACAGGAGAATGAGAAGTTTTTGCATATGATCCGCCCAATTTGTGAAAATGTCATTGAAAAACGAGAAGAAAAAGCCGAAGCAAAATTATTCCGCTTTTTTAAATGTCCGCTGTGTAAGCAGAAACTTCGTGTCCCGAAAGGAAAGGGAAAAGTAGAAATAACCTGCCCAAAATGCGGAAATAAATTTATTAAAAAAGCTTAGAATTTCTGATTTTGCCGCAGGCAAAGGAGACGCCCACTGAAAGGGTTGGTTAAAACAGACGAACTTATAAAACAGAATCGTATAGAAATGCTCAGTAGTCGCTGCGAGCAAAATGCCTCAGTCGGCATTTTCACGCGCTCCGAGTCGCATTTTCTATACGATTCTGTTTTATAAGTTCTGTTTGCTGACTGAATTTTTCGGTGGGATGTGCTACGGCTGGAGGAGCTTTATATGAATAAGAATAATAATACAAATGGTATGCAGAAGATAAATTATCAGAAGTTGCTTGATAAGATTACAGATAGAATTGGGATGGAATGCGCGGAAGGAAACAACCGTCCATCCCTTTTCCTTCATGCCTGTTGTGCGCCTTGCAGCAGTTATGTACTTGAATATTTAGTAAAGTATTTTAAAATTACGATATTTTATTATAATCCCAATATCACACCGGAAACAGAATACATAAAAAGAGTAAAGGAACTGAAACGCTTTATTCGTGAAGTCGGATATGAGAATGATGTTACTTTTGTAGAAGGTACTTATGATCCGCAGGTATTCTTTGACATGGCAAAAGGAATGGAAGATCTGCCAGAAAGAGGACTCCGCTGTTATCACTGCTATGCACTTCGTATGGAAGAAGCTGCTAAGAAAGCTGCGGAAACTGGAGCAGATTATTTTACAACAACACTTTCAATCAGTCCGCATAAGAATGCACAGTGGATTAACGAAATCGGAGAAAAACTCGCTGATCAATATGGGGTGAAACATCTGCCATCTGACTTTAAGAAAAAGGGAGGATATCTGCGCTCCATCGCACTTTCTGAGGAGTATCATCTGTATCGCCAGAATTATTGTGGCTGTGTGTTTTCAAAGAAAAATCCTGATTTGTAGATTTGGTAATAGACGAAAAAAGAAAGAATACCCTATCCCATCTGCTCTGTAGTCGCTGTATTTAAGATGCTCATTCGCATCTTAAACACGCTCCCAAGCCGCATCCGAGATATGGTATTTTTTCTTTTTTCTGACTATGCTAAATCCACAGTTAGTGAGAATGGGGATTCTCCAGAAGGTTATGTATTATCGGGGAGCCACTGTTCATTTATGGTTGGAAAATGCGGTAGTGCAGCATTTTCTTTTTGCTTTTGTTTGCTTTTTAAAGTAGAATATAGACAAGATATTTAACTGTGAATTATGGATAGAATAAGTGAGAGGGGGCATGAGATGAGCAAATATATTTTAATGCATAAAGACAATCCCGTAGCTGCCTTAGAAATTGATGAAGCTTCCGGTGTGATTTCTGCAATTGGAGAAGTTTATGCAGAGGAACATATCCCTTTAGGAATCACAGTGAAACGGGGAAGGATTGAGCGTTCAGAATTAAATGACTGGTGGAAAGGCAGAGCGATTCCGGCAAGTCGTTCGGGGATAAAAACAGTATTAGAAGACTTGCAGATTGCAACGACACAGAGACTCTTGGAGAAATGTCTGGGACTTAGTTTATCTGACCAGTATTGGATATGTCCTCAGAGCAGAAATTTAAAGTGGTCAGAGATTAATTTTTTTGAAAATAATTTTTCAGATGATATGGGAAATATCTTATTTGGAAAAGTATCATCAGGTGAGATGATACTAAACGATGAAATAAGCTTAATGTCACCGGATAATACTTCTGATGGATGGCTCAAAAAGAAATGGAAGATTATAAATGGAAAAAGATGCCTGATAAAAGGTGGAAGTGGAGCGATACAACAAGAACCATATAATGAAGTGATTGCAAGTAAGATTATGGAGAGGTTAGACATTCCTCATGTAAAATATTCTTTAATCATGGAAGAAGAATATCCATATAGTATATGCGAGGACTTTATCACTCCGCAGACAGAACTTATTTCAGCATGGTATGTAATGCAGACAGAAAAAAAGCCAAATCATATTTCTGTATATCAGCATTATGTGAATTGCTGTGAAAAACTTGGTATTCCAAAGATAAAAGAATCTTTAGATCAGATGATGGTAGTAGACTATCTTATTGCAAATGAAGACCGCCATCAAAATAACTTTGGTGTAATTCGCGACGTAAAAAAACTTAATTTTATTGGCTCCGCTCCTCTTTTTGATAGCGGGACATCGCTTTGGTTTGATAAACCAACACCGATGATTGGAAGAACAGCAAAATTGCAATGCAAACCATTTAAAAATACACATGAAGAACAGATAAAACTTGTAAGCTCCTTTGAATGGTTAGATATTTCAAAATTAAATGGAATAGAAGAAGAATTCCGAGAACTGGTACGGGCCTCAATTTTCATTGATAATATTCGTTGCGATGCAATATGCAAAGCAATGAAAGAACGAGTAAATTCATTGAAAAAAGTTATAGATAACAGTGGAAATAAAGAATATTATAGTGTGGCAGATGTAAAGGGAGATGTTAAGAAAGATATTTCTTATAGTGGGAAATAGACTTCATGTAATAAAATTCTATTTTTCAAACACACTTTGGCTGTCAAAGTCAGACTAATCTAAATAGATAAAAAAACCGACAACGGGATCGTGTCAAAAGAAGACCGTTAGGTTTGACAAATCATATAAAAGGGAGTGTCAAATCTAACGGTCGTTATTATTTCAACATATACAACCTTAACTGTCTGCGATTATCAATATTTAGCTTATCAAATACGGAAGAAAGAAAAAGCAGATGGTTCACGAAAAAGCATACCGTTACTATACAGATAACAGTAACGTAGCAAAGGTATCGAAAAAAAGTGTGATTACAGCAAAAGCGAAAGGAAGATGTCTCGTCTATGTACTCACAAACAATGGAGTTTATCGGAAGATAAAAGTTACAGTAAAATAATGTTGCATAAAACAACTTCCGATTTGTATTTCTGTTTGTTTTAAAAATGGGCAACTCCTATTGGAATTGCCTACTCATTGCACTAATTATGCGATTTTTTCTTGCTTGCACCGATTTCTGCATCAATTGATGTAAGTTTGATGTAAATCGCTGTTTTTTTAGTTTTTTATCAAATGAAGTACGTCCCGTCTATTTGGTGAAACGGTACATCTTTAGTTTTTTGATAAATGCTTGACTGTAAACCTTGTTTATAGCTTATTATTAAGTAAAATAGAGTTGCTCGAAAGGAGGGCATAATATGACTATAAAAGACGTAGAAGAGCGAACAGGTTTATCCCGTTCTAATATCCGTTTTTATGAAAAGGAAAAACTTATTGAGCCTTCGAGAAATGAAAGTAATGGTTATAGAGATTATTCTGAAAATGATGTGGAAAATATAAAGAAGATTGCATATCTACGTACATTGGGAATTTCTATTGAAGATATACGAAGTATTATATCCGAAAAAGTAACATTGCAGGAAATGCTTGAGAAGCAAAAGGAAGTATTAAAAAATCAGATTACTGATTTGAATAAGGCGAAACTCATGTGCGAAAAAATGCCGGATGAAGAAAGTATTAGTTATGAAAAATTACAGGTAGAACAATATGTAACAGATTTGCATGACTATTGGAAAGATAATCGAACTGTTTTCAAACTGGATTCCGTCAGCTTTTTGTATATATGGGGAAGTATGCTTACCTGGACTATGATTACCGCACTATGCTTGATTATTGGGGCTTTGTCTTATTCTAAGTTGCCGACAGAAATTCCAGTACAATGGAGTAAAGGAGTGGCAACATCCCTAGTTAATAAAAACTGGATTTTTATTTGTCCTGTTATATGTATCATAATCCGTTATTTATTAAAACCTTTTATCTATGCGAAATTGCAGATGAACAATTATTATGGAGAAATTATAACAGAGTATTTAACAAATTATATGTGTTTTATTGTGTTGTCAGTGGAAATCTTCTCCATACTTTTTACTTTCGGAGTGGTAAAAAGTGTTGTTGTACTGTTATTTGTGGACACGGCAATTTTTATTGGATTGTTAGTAGTTGGTTTGGTAAAAATGGATTTGAGAGGGAAAGAAGTTTTATGATTCAAATTTTATATTTCAGAAATAACAATAAGATACTATTTTTCCCACGCCTACTATGAGAACGGCGGCTATGAGATAGAAATTGCATATACTGGCGAATAAAAGAACCGCTGTTGCATGGTTTATTGGCTTCCATGTAGCGATTGAGCTGGGCACATGATACCCAGCTCTTTTACTATCTACTTTCAACATAAATTTAAAAATCACATATAATTATCCATTAAGTTATATGTAATAACTGTGTAAATCCTAATACAATTTTGCACCTGCTGGGATTGCGTCATCTAACATTACCAGATTCAGTTTTTCTTCTCCATTTACATTGTGAATTGCAGAAAGAAGCATACCACATGAATCTATTCCCATCATAGAACGTGGTGGAAGATTTACGATTGCAAGTAAAGTTTTACCTACAAGTTCCTCCGGCTCGTAAAATGCATGTACTCCTGAAAGAATAGTCCTTTCATTCTCTGTACCATCATCAAGTGTAAATCTAAGAAGTTTCTTACTCTTAGGTACTGCCTCACAATTTTTTACCTTTACAACACGGAAGTCTGACTTTGAGAATGTATCAAAATCAACCTGCTCCTCAAATAAAGGCTCTATTTCAATACCTGTATTATTTTCAACAACTGCAGCCACTTCTTCTGTTACTACTTCATTGTTATCCATTTGATTGTAACTCCTTTGCATTAATTTCTCATAATAATATGTAATGTCGGTTGAAACTGCATTACTACAAGCTAGTATACCATAAATATATTGTTTTTAGGAAGAAATATCCTATTTCATCCATAAACAGTCTTCATTTTTTTTAATCGAACAAAAAGTCTCTTGTCCTTCGGGCACATCTTTTCAAGTTCCTCAATACTGTATCTTCTCAAATCATCTTTGCTTTTTATTCCCATTCTAAACGCATCCATACATAGGAAATCATCAAATCTGACTCCATGCTCCCGATCATTCAGTTCTTCTACACTGCGCAGCTTTATGCCTTACTCTTCACAAATCTGATATAATTCCTGCAGTGTTGCCTGCCCCATATTACGAAACTTTATAAAATATTCCTTTGGATATTCTCTCACTCCTTCCAATGACTCAAATCCGTTCCTTCTTAGAACATTTCGTAACCTGCTCGACATTTCAATATCATCATAATCTGTTTTTTCAGCGTACATAAAAACTCCCTTTTGTCATTTTATTTGTTGTATATCTTATCAACCTCAGATTCATACACCGATTCAGTATGAGTATCAAATAGCACCCACTCCACCAGATCAAACCAATCCGGATTATCCTGCAAGAACCTATTTACTGTGTGTACTGCAATCTTTGCTGCCAACTCAACCGGAAAACTATATACTCCCGTTGATATAGAAGGAAATGCAATAGACCTGATTCCATACTGGCTTTTGTTTTTCCGTTTTCAATTTCATTTAAGTTCTGCCTGCTAATTTGCAATTCCTGTGCCAGTCGTGATTGAGAATAATCACAGGCATTTCTCTTTTGCTTTAATGTTTCAATAAATTCTATATCATTCATGCTTCATTCCTCCAATCAAAAAGGCATATACTCATAGGAGCATACACCTTGTATCTTATATTTATTTTCTATTGATATGCTGTTTTAGACCTGTCGGATAAAAAGAATATGGTGTGAAGTGAAATAAGTTCTTATAACCTTATAAATCGTTGCATATCAGCAGTTTTGTATTTATTTTTTCTCTTGTCTTTTGTAATAGTACCCCCCTGTTAGATAACGGGGGCTTTATGGCTCGCTGACGCTCGCCCCACCGTCAGAGTGAACCAGCCGTTTGCCAGCAAAACTGGCATGGCTTGATGTCTTACGACCGCCACCACATCTGGATCACTCCGGCGGTGTTGCTGTCTTGCCTACCATTTCCTCATTTTCCGTGTACTTATATCCAACACCTCTGACAGTGACGATATAGCGTGGTCTGTCCGGCTCCGGCTCAATCTTCTTTCTTAATTTCCGTATGAATGAAGTCAGATTATTAGGGTCTGCCGGATAGTCATATCCCCATACATTTTCATAAATCTGTTCTTTGGTAAAAACCTGCTCCTTTTTAAAATTCTTTTTTGTTCATAATTGACAAACTGATTTTCATTGAAACCAATAACATCAACAAAGCGATAATAATTGCAATAGCGATAAGAACTCCCATGCTTACAGTTGGCAAATTATCTAACAGACTAACTAAATCAATATTGAAAATGGCTTCTGCTCCTTTCACGATAACGAGAGTGATTACTGCCAGACCGCCAAATGCACCAATCATAGCAATTCTTCCTTTATCTCCACCGAATTTTAGCAGAAAAGGAAGCGTGATTGCTTGAACGACAATCATAATAGGTAAAATCATCAATGAACTCTGTACTAAGTCTGTAATAGGTAATGTATCTTTCAATACAGTTGTAATTATTCCTAAAACAGTTGCCAAAACCCAAGCCATACACCCCAATAATAGACCAAGAAAGTATTTTTCACTCACATAATGATTACGTGTAATAGGTAATGTAAACAGAAACGCATTTCCATTATCAAAATCATCATAACTGATTGTGCTTACTGTAAAAAGTGATACAATGAAACTCAGAAAACCTAATGGGAATATCACATCATCAGTAAATATCATCATTCCGATTACAATCGCCAAAATGAGCAACAGAAAATTTTTCTGTAACATCATCAATTTCAAATCTTTTACGAATAAACCTTTCATTGTTCTGTCCCCCTTATCATCATGGTAATGACTTCATCTATTGTACCTTTTTCAATGGCAATTTTAGGATAATTCTCCATATAATACTGTTTCTGATTTGTCAGACAGCTATATCCATATGTTTCTTTTTTGGAACGCAATATAAACTGTTTATCCAGCTTGCTGTATTGTTCTGCGTCTACTTTTAATAAAGCATAGTCACTAAGAAGAACGTCTGTATCTTCATGCAGAATAATTTTTCCGTCATGTATCATATAAAGGTCATCACATAGCGACTCCAAATCACTGGATATATGAGAGCTGATTAAAATGGAGCGTTCTTCATCTTTTTCCAGAAATTCTCTTAACATTTCAAGCAATTCGTCTCTTGCGATTACATCTAAACCTGCTGTCGGTTCGTCCAGTATCAGCAGTTTTGCATTGTGTGAAATTGCAACCAGCACTTTTAATTTTGCTTTCATTCCTGTTGAAAATTCTTTTATCTGTTTATTCATAGGTAGTTGAAATTTCTGTACCTGTTCTATAAATAGTGATTTGTCGAATTTTGAGTACATATTCTGCAATATAGGGATAATATCTTTTATCTTCAGATACCCACTAAAACCAGAATCCGACAATACTACACCCAATTCCTCTTTATCTTTTGCTGTGAAGTCTTTTCTGTCCTTTCCAAGTATGGTAATATTTCCGCCGTCAGTTGAAATCAAACCTAATATCGCCTTAAATGTTGTGCTTTTTCCAGCACCATTTTGTCCAATCAAGCCTGTTACACATCCAGACATAAGCTCTAATGAACAATCAAGAGAAAAATTATCATAATGCTTTTTCAAGTGTTCAATTTTTAACATACATCAACCCTCCAATATCAACTCAAATAAACTTTTTATATCTTCATCACTAATACCACATCGTCTGCCTTTTTGGATAGCCTGCTCCAAATCCGCTTCCAATTCTTTTTTCTGTTCTTCCAAAAGCAGTTCTGTATTTGTAGCCGCTACATAAGTGCCTTTTCCATGTACTGTAACCGTAAAACCCTCACTTTCCAAATTGTCGTAAGCTTTTTTTACAGTTAAAGCACTTATTTTTAGTTCCTTAGAAAGTGTACGGACAGATGGAAGATTGTCGTTTTCCTTTAGTTCCCCGTTGCGTATGAGCATTTTAATCTGGTCAACAATCTGTTCATATATGGGAACCATTAGGGAAGTATTGATTATAATTTTCATTCTTTATATCCTTCCTTCTTTTCTTGATAACAGTATATAACAGTTGCAAACTGTTGTCAAGTGTTATATAGTGTTTGTTTTAAATTTTCTTTTGAAATTAAAAACATGCAAATCAATATAGAAATGCATGTTAAAAAATATAGTATTCTATTGTAATTCCTTTAACGCAAGCAGGTGTTTCATGGATTGTTTCTAATATCCTTTTGTTGGGGAAACTCCACACTCCCATTTCGATATTGTTTTATCACTGATTCCCAACAATTCAGATAATTGTTTCTGTGTATACCCTTTTGCCTTTCTTTCATCAGAAATAAACTTTCCAATTTTTACCTGATCCATTGTTTTTCTCCTTTCTGACCACAGAATAGTATATAAAATAGATGTTTTACACCCACGGAACGTAGAGAATGGTGAATATATGCGGATTCTACGCTTCGTAGATTATAAAATATCTACTGATTTCCTGTTTAATCTATATCATAATATTACCATAAATCATATTGTTTCATAGTTTCTACATTTCGATATTCATGCTTCTCATAATATCCTATCAGCTTACCTTCATCTCTGAGTGCCACCATGTAAACATCTTTATTCAGTTTCTCATTGTGAAAAGTATAGACGAAATTATGGCTTTTATCTGCTGCAAACCAGTCCACAACTCGCTGTATTTTATCTCTGGATTCCGGATTATGACAATCTAACAGACTTCTTCCAATAAGTTTATCTCCACCTCGCTTCGCACAGCTGGTAACAGCTGCCGGATTCATGTAAATAATCTCATGTTTGAGATTGCATATAACAACGGATGCCCTGTCCTGATCAACAATACTTTTATAAAAGCTGACATAGGATTTAAACTTAATTACCTTTTCATTATCCAGCCGTCTTTGAAGTTGTGGTTTCTTTCTTCGATAATAATCGTATATCTCTCCTTCAGGTATCCAGATTTGTGCCTCATTTATCTTATCAATTACAACTTCAACAATCTGCTCATCTGCTAGTAAATCAGGTACTTTATCATACTCTGTTACATACTTTCTGTATTCTTCATACACCCAGCCTGTAATCTTATCCTTCTGTTTCATCTTGAGATCACTAAACTTTTTATTCAGCTGTAAAAGCTGACCATCTATCTTTTTATGTATTTTTGTTTTTTTACTTTTTGCCAAATTTCTCCCACCTTTATATAATTAACAACTTTTGCTAATATAACGCATGTTTCGCATTTATCTTTTCACATTATAACATCTATCATATTTATCCGCATTAAAAAAGGACGCAGAATCTCTCCCACGTCCTCAAATCTATCTGGCTTTATCTTCTCTTACCTTCGGTGCTTCCTTATGTGCTGCTTCCTGCTTCACCTCATCCACACCTCTTGCCTCAAATGCATCTGCATTATACTGATACTCCTGTGGCTCAGCGACCATTGGGGAGTATACAACCTCTGCTTCTACTCGCTCAGCTTCTGCCCTCTCCGGCTCTGTCTGTTCCTTTGTTTTCGCATTCTCCATATGCTTTTCCTTATCAAGCTGCACATTCATAGCCAGATTATCGAGCTTATCAATAGATGCATCCAGATGAAGCTCCATTGATACAAACATCTTTTTCACTGCTTTCATAGGTGCAAGCACCGCCTTTGTAATGGGATGTTTCTGCTCTTTCTGTGAATAATCCACCTCTGGCTTGTCTGCAAAAGTACGAAATGCATTGGCTGCTGTCTGACCAGCTTCTCGAAATCCTTTTGCAAGAAGTGCTGTCTTTGCTATATCCTTATCCGTTGTCTTGATTGCACCTCTTACATTCTCTCTGATATCAAGAAGTCTTTTCTTAATTCCTAAGAACTCAGACACTCTGTATAATGCAGATCTTCCCTTTTCTTTTGCCTCATCGACTATGCTCTTAGCTGTAGATTTGACCTGTGCTTTCACTTCAGATACCTGTGACTTTATCTGCTCACATCTGGCATTAAGTCGCTCCTGTGCTTCTGACAATGCCTTTTTAGCATTATTGACAAACGTATCCTCCTGCATTTCTTTTATCTGGTTCTGCATATTGGTGAGTTCTTCCGTCATGGAATCAATCTTTTTCTCCAGTCCATCCACATAGCTGCATATCTCAAATACATCGTTTGCCTGCTCTTTCATGGCATTCTTCTTTAACAATTCGAGAAGTTCCCTTATGACCTCCTCATTGGTAAGTGTTTTTCCTGCTTCCATATCCATTCTGTTTCCTCCATTCTGTATATGGGGCAGCCTTGGCCGCCCCTGTACTCTGATTACTGATTATCGAAAGGGTGTTGCCTCTTTGTCCTTCTCTTTATCGGGATTGCCATGATGTTTCTCGGCACTCTCCCTCGCCTTTTCGTTGCTCTTATCCTTTGCTTTCTCATATTCTGAAATAATCTCATTATAGAGTCTTTCCCTGAAATCCTTTGTGACCGGATAGCAGACATCCTGATAAATTGGCTTGCCCTGCTCATCCACCTGCTTTGTCTTATAAGAAGGCATTGATACAAAGATTTTCTCTTTCCCCTGCACGATATTGATGTTATTTACAATGAAACTGTTTTCAAAGTAAATGCGGGCAAGTCCCTTGATGTTACTGCCTTCCCTCTCATAAGGTGTCACAGTCACGGAAAACTCCGGCATCTCCTGTGTTCTGTCCTGCTTCTGTGTCTCCTCTTTCTCCGGTTCCTTGATTCTTGCATAGGCATCAAGGATATTGGTATAGAGTTCCTCTCGAAACTCTGCTGTGATAGGATTGCACACATCCTTATAGATCACACCGTTGCTTTCATCACGCTCATTGGAGCGGTATCTAGGCATTGATACGAAAAGCTCCCCCTTGTCCTTATTCTCAAGGATTGCAATATTGGTAATCTTAAATGAATCACCAAATACTACTGTTGCAAATCCCTTGATATTGCTGCCCTCTTTTGCCCTTACTTCGTTTACTTTAATTGAATACTTCATATGCTATTCCTCGCTCTCTTTTTGTTCTTTGTTTTGCTTTGGTATGATAAGCTCACACCAAAGCTGTTCTATCTGTTCACAAGACAATCTGCCATTTAACCAGTTGCCAAGTGTAACGACCATTCCGTCCTGCTCATAGTATAATGAGTCAGCAGGAAAGGATGCTTGCATACTTTCACCTGACTCATTAACGACAGAAGCATCGCTTCTGGAGTAGCCCGTTTCAATGTTCCCCTCATACACGATAGTCACATCAAAATCAGGCATAAATAATCCTTCCTCTGCATCCCATACACAGGCTATTCCCTGTCTGAGTGTCAGATTCAGGCTTTCGACATACACAGACCAGCCGCTTACGACTATCTGAAAGTCATCATCAATCTCTGCAATATCATCCTCGATGTCGATTAGCTCTTCCATTTCTGATACTGCCTCTTCTATATCACCAAGTCGGTATCTCTTATTCATCCATCACCGCCTCCTTATAAATGCACCTGACCACAAAACGCATGGTCCCTTTCTGTGAACAGGTAAAAAGAGTTAGTTCTTTTTCATCTCCCTGTGTCTTGATGCTGTTATCATATGGATTTACTATCTCTGTTTTTGTTACCTCATAGATGTGCCTCAGTCCATTTTTGTCGGTTATCATCACTTCATCGCCTATGGATATCTGACTTAGTGGTGTAAAAAATGTGCCATATCTGCTGCCATTGTGACCGCATAACACACAGTTGCCACTCTCACCGATTCCTGCAGTTTCTTCTATATGACCAATCCCTGCATTAAGCACTTTACTTGTGGTTCCTTCCATTACCGGATACCTGATATCTAACCCCGGTATCTCAATGATACCGATAACACCGCCTTCTTTAAGAATGGCTTCATCCTCTTCACTAATGGAGGTTTGCTCTTTCTCCACATCTGTTTCTTCATCGTAATCATCCTCCAATGTCTGCTCAAATTCACTTATGAGCTGTTCTGTCTGTTTTTCTCCTGTTGCCCGCCAGAAAAAAGGGACTGCCATAATGGCAATCCCTGCTGTAATCAGTAGTCCTGCGACCACTTTTCTTATGCTCATATTATTCACTCTCCTATCGTGTTCTGCCCTCTCTGTCGGCTGGATAAGCACCTTTATCCTCTGCTACAATTGCTGCAGCTTCCATCCTGTCATCTGCTTCTCTTTCTTCCTCCGGTCCGCTCAGGTCTGCATCCACAGCCTTTGCGTTCTCAAGGTCAAGCTGGGCATTCAGTTCACACTGTCTTGCCAGCTTTTCTTCCAGCTCCGTGCTGTATGCAAATGGCTTATCATACTCACTCTTTGATGCTTCAAGGTCATTCTGGTACTGCTCAATCTTCTTTTCTAAGAAATCAATGTTCTCATGGAGTCCATTGAACAGGTTTTCAAGCTTCACCATACTGCCGACCGGACTGGTGGAAAGCTCTGCTTTATACTCTGTCTTTCCACGAAGCACCATATAATTGATGTCAAGGAAGTTCTTTTCCACAAGCAGCTCAAATCCATGGAACTTGCCGATTGCAGTTGTCTCTCCGGTCTTACATTTGCTGATTGCTTCAAGCATCATCGTTCCTCCATCCACACGCTCTGTGTAGGTTGCTTTGCCTATGGTAATGGCAAATTCCGGATTATCAATCAGTTCTTTATCCCTTGCCTTTACATCTTCTCTTACATTGTCAAGCTTTTCTGTTGCTGTCTTAATAAGCTTCGGGTACTTAATCATAAAGTTATCCTGCAATCCATATCTCTGATTGTCATAGGATGCCTTTAAGAGCTTTAATCTCTGGACATCATTGTCAATCTCCATCTTTTCCTTGATCAAAGGATTGCCTGTGGCAACCGCTTTAATCTCTGCATAGGAAAGTGTTGCCTCATCGATATCCTCACAGCTTCGGCTTACAGCCTTGCTTGTCATGACCTGACTGATGAATCGCTGCTTATTTTCAACGAGCGACCAGTTGTATGCATCAAAGGTTCCTTTGGTGACATATCTGTAGATTGCTACTTCTTCATTTTCGTTGCCCTGTCGTATGCCTCGTCCTTCCCTCTGTTCAATGGAGCTTGGCTTCCACGGACAATCCACATGATGCATTGCTACAAGGTGTGTCTGCACATTGACACCTGTTCCACACTTGTCCGTTGAACCGATAAGAACTTTCTTTTTACCTGTCCTCATTTCCTTAAAAAGTGCATCCCTCTGTGCATCCGTCTTTGCATCATGGATAAATGCTATCTCATCTGCCGGAATACCATAATGGATAAGTGTTTCCTTCAGATAATCGTAGATGGTAAAGTCCTTATCCGGTCCCGGTGTGCCGATATCTGAAAAAATAAGCTGACAGCCTATATGACCGTTGGCATTTCCTTTCTCATATTCTTTCCAGACATTCTCCGCTACCTTATTGAGCTTTCCATCCGGATTATTCGGTGCATCCTTATCAATCAGTCTTGCATCTGTTCCAAGAAGTCTTGCCTCATGGGTAATCTTTAGGAAGTTATCCACACTTGGATCAACTCCACCACCTCTGATACGCTCTGCCCTCACAACAAAGTCTTCCATAACCTGCTTTACATACCAGTCAGGCTCTGACTCCACTATGATAGGCTTCCCACCACGAAGTGCCGGCACATCAAGGTCAAGCATGTCTGCGGTCTGCACATCTGCTACCTCACGGAAGATATTCATAAGCTCCGGCAGATTCGTAAACTTATTAAATCTGCTCTTAAAACGGAATCCGCTTCCCTCTACAGTAAGCTCAAGTGCTGTTGTCACTTCACCAAAGTTTGCTGCCCATGAATCAAAGTGATAAATCCCCATCTCTTCAAGTGCCGCTTTCTGTAAGTAAAGCTGCATGACATACATCTCACACATGGTATTGGATATTGGTGTACCTGTTGCAAATACAATGCCTCTGCCATCATTTATCTCTGATAGATACTGGCATTTAAGCTGCATATCCGTTGACTTCTTCGCTCCACTGCTGCTGATACCTGACACATTATTCATCTTGGAAAAAATCGCAAGGTTCTTAAAATTATGTGCTTCATCTACCATGATAGAATCTACACCAAGCTCCTCAAAGGTAATGAGGTCATCCTTCCTGCTCTCATCAGATAGAGATTTCAGCTGTTCCTCCAGCTTTTTCTTCTGGCTTTCCATCTGTTTTACAGTCCATCTTTCTCCATTACGCTCCTTCATCTCATCAATCGCATAGCTGATTTCATCAATCTGCTCGTTAAGCATCCGCTCCTTTCTCTCTGCGGAGATTGGGATTTTCTCAAACTGCGAGTGGGACATGATAATACAGTCATAGTCACCTGTTGCAATCCTTGATACAAACTGCTTTCTACGGCTCTTTTCAAAATCATGCTCTGTGGCAACTAAGATATTTGCTGACGGATAAAGCCTTAAAAACTCTGATGCAGTCTGACCGATAAGCGGCTTTGGAACAACCATGATCGTCTTATTGGCAAGTCCTAGTCTCTTCTGCTCCATGCAGGCAGCCATCATCTCAAAGGACTTTCCGGCACCGACACAGTGTGCCAGCAGGGTGTTTCCTCCGAGAAGGATTCTTGCCACCGCATTCTTCTGATGGGGCTTTAGCTCAATCGCCGGATTCATTCCCGGAAACTGTAAGTGGCTTCCGTCATACTCACGCAGGCGGATGTTGTTAAATGTCTCGTTGTAATACTCCACATACTTCTGTCTTCGCTCCGGCTCTGCAAACAGCCACTCCTTGAACTTCTCCTTGATCATGTTCTGCTTTTCCCTTGCAAGCATTGTCTCGTTCTTATTGACTTCGTAATGATACCTGCCATCACCATCATCAATCCTGTCCCTGACTGTTACAGTCTTTAGGTTCAGCGTATCCTCAAAAATAGAATAAGCATCCATGCGGCTTGTACCATAAGTCTTAGTAGCTGCCACTGAATGCTTATCCATGCTTTTATTCTCAATGAACCATTCCATGCTCATCTTATTTAAGTGTACCTGAATGCCTGTATTGTAAAACTGGCTTCTGACTTCCCTTGCACGCCTTGGCGTATTGAGAAGTTCATAGATAAACTGCTCATAATCAAGCGGTTCAATCCATGTCGTACCAATCTTTACATCAATATCCGAGGCTTCAATCCATTCCGGCTGCACCTTTTCCAGTGCTGCCACATTGCCTGCAAATCTTTCTGCCTGCGGATTGTCTGTATCAGCTGCCATAGCCTTTGCTACACGGAGCTTGTCTCTCACATTGCCGGAAAGATACTCGTCTGCTGTCTCCCAGCCGATATCAGGATTGTTCTCGTTGTAACGGTCGGGATTAAGGAAAACCAGTCCGTCCAGCTCTTCCACAAGAACTGCCCTTCTAAGCTGTGCCAAAGCATCGTCACTTAGCGTTATCTCATCCGCTGTCTGTCCCGTCTTTTCTGCAAGTTCTTCCTTTGCATTAGTAATATCCGGCTCATAGATAGAGAGCATATAGGCAAGATTTACATATCCAAATTCATTGACGGATACATTTAATGCTTCAACAGCCGTCTCCACTCTGTCTATGACTGTCTTTGCCTTAATCGTCTGCTTATAAAACATATCCGCTTTTTTCACCTCCCCATCTTCGTTTACTTCCTCAAGACTGCAAAGAAGCGGATAATCGCTGTCATCTCTGAAAGCTATTCTGTTTGCTTTTGAGGTAATGGCTCCATACTGCTTTATAAAGGCATCGTATTTCACATTAAGAAGTCTCTGCTTATCAGAAAGCTCCTCCTCACTGCAGCCATCCATCTGGATATCAATCAGCTCTCTTGTTATCTGTCTGATTTCATCAAGACTTCGGATTCGCTCCTCGGCAGTCTGTGATACCTCTTTTCTTACCATCTCGGAATTTTCCCTGTAATAGAGTTTTCCTTCAAAAAATGTGTAAGTGTAGTTTCTCACATCCGGATCAGCCGGGATAACTTCCTCCGTCTGCTCCGCCTCATCTGCCACTCTCTCAAAATCTGTCATCTGGGCTTTGATATTACCGATAGCCTTATTGAGAGTCTCATACATATTGAAGTTCTCATCATTATTCACACAGACTGTATATCTGCTGTCCTGTCCGTAAATCCTTGTGTCATATTCCATAGATCCAAGCATCATCTCCGGATGCTCTGCAAAATAAGAGTTGACTGCAATGCCATTCTCAGTTACACCAAGGTGTACCCAGCCAGGTTCAATATCAATCTTTCTCTCCCTCTTCTGCAAAAACAGGATATCTGCTGTCACTTCGGTTCCTGCATTATCTTTAAATGCAGTATTCGGAAGTCTTACTGCTCCCACAAGCTCTGCTCTTTCAGCCAGATACTTTCGGATAGTAGGATTTGCCTTATCAAGTGTTCCCTTTGTGGTGATTACTGCAACCATGCCTCCCGGTCTTACCTGATCAAGTGCTTTTGCCAGAAAATAATCGTGGATACGGAAGTTATACTTGTTGTACTTTGGATCAAATACCTTATAATCACCAAATGGCACATTTCCGACAACCACATCAAAGAAGTTATCCGGATATGTGGTATTCTCAAATCCTGTGATACTGATATTGGCATTCTGATAAAGCTGCTTTGCAATTCTTCCCGAAATGCTGTCAAGCTCCACTCCATACAGCTTTGCTTCATGCATTGTTTCCGGCATACTTCCAAAGAAGTTACCGATACCCATGGATGGCTCTAATACATTGCCGCCTCTGAAACCAAACTGGACAAGTGCCGAATTCATGCACATGGCAATCTCCGGTGAAGTGTAAAAGGCGTTATTTACTGTTGCCCTGGCAGCACTGTATTCCTCATCAGATAAAAGTTCTTTCAGCTCTACATACTCTTTGCTCCAGCCTGCGTTTTCCTCGTCAAATGCCTGTGACAGTCCGCCCCATCCGACAAACTTCGACAGAACTTTCTGCTCCTCCGGTGTGGCAAGCCTGTTTTCTGATTCAATCTGCTTTAGAGTGCGGATTGCATCCATATTCCACTGGTATCTGGTCTTGGCACCACCTTTTTCCATTTCCCAGAGATTATAGTGGAAGTTGTATTTTTTCTGTGCTGCATCATCTGAAACCACATGTCCATTCTCATCAATCTTTGTATCCCAGCCATTCGCTATTGCTCTTTCCCTGGTTTCAAGACGATTGGCTTTTACACTATCCTCGATATCAAAGAATCTCTTATAGACCGGATTCATCTTATCCCTGTCAGCCTTCTGCTTTGTCTCCTGATAATACTTCTTCTGGTCTTCTCCGCAGTAAAATGGCTGTTTTACCATATAAGATAAGATTTCATATAACTCACGCCAATCGAGAGCACCTTCTTTACGCACACCATTCCTGTTCTTATAGCTGATCTTCACATATCCGCTTCTGATTGAGTACTCCACAAGACCATACTTATTGTTGGAATATGCCTTTCTTTCTGCATTATCTGTCCCTAATGCAATATCCCTGATAAGGTCAAGTTTATTGGGCATAAATGCAAAATCAGACTGCACCACATCCATAAGGAATGCCCTAAACGGAGTGTAGCAGCTGCAATCTGTTACAAGAATCTCCGCCGCATCACGCAGGTCTTCATCAAGCTCTGCAATACGCTTGGCATAATCAATCGGTGTAATATACTTAAGCTCTGATGGATCTTTTTCAGATGTTTCAGCTTCTATCTCGGCACCATATTCTGCCTGTGTTATCATGCGGTCTTCATCGGCAGTTTCCTGTGGTGTCATGCCTTTTGCACTTACATAATCTCTGTTAGAAGCATAGCTCTCCGGTTCATCAGGAATGGCATAATCATCAATCTCTGATTCTGCCTCTTCTGCTTCCCTGTATTCTGCATCAATGACATCATCATCTTCACGCAGTCCATCCATTGCAAGCTCGTCAATACGAGGTGTCTCCGGCTGATATTCTCCTGTAAGAATAAGAACTCCTAGCTCCTTTTCAATATCTTTCCATGAAACATATCCTTCAACCTCACCATCTTCATCTCTCCACTGAAAACGAAGTCCATTACCATGAAATGTGTCATATCCGTGCAGTCCCAGACCGTCAAGCGGCCAGCCTGCACCTCCCTGACCATACTCAGCTTTGATACGCTTTGCTCTGGTCCCTGCATCAATCTCTGTCTCATATATCTTACATACCCTGCTTTTGCCACCAATAAAGCCAGTTCCTCTCATAAGCACCTGTTTGATATACTCACTCGGAACTGTGGCTGACTTCTTAGGATTCAGATAATTATATTTACCAGCTAACGCAGCTTTTCTGTCCTGCTCGAACTGTCGCATAAACTGATTATTGTTTTCGTCCTCAGTATGAATGGTGCCAATACTTGCCTGCCCATTCTGGTCGAAAAAAAAGGAAGCCTGTGTATATTCGGCTTCCTTACTAACACCCAATGAATTGATTTCATCAAGTTCCCTATTCAGTTCTGTATCATCTGATTCTAGTGGAATCGCATCACTATCTGATTCAGTACCACTTCCTCTGCCTGCATCTTCGCCTGCTCTCTTATCTTCCACATCTCCATTGTCGATGACGGATTCTGTGGCTTGTGCTTCTCCAGATACTGCATCTCCAGTCTGTCGTAGAGCTGATTCGCTTCCGCCTCTACCGCTGACATCTTCTCGTACATCTTCCCGAATCTCATCAGCGTCTTGTATCTTGCCGGCTCGTTCTCCTTTAGATAGTTCATCGCCATCCTTCCGTATTTGCCCAGCTTCGTGAGATCCTCCGTCTCGTCCGGCATCTCTATCTGCGGATAAAGCAGTCCGTCCACTTCCTTGTAAGTCATTTCTTCTAACATATCCAATTCTCCTTTCGCTCTCGATTGCCTTTAAGTTACGACTAAATTCTCTAAGAACACTACAGGAGACATCGCATACAATGGAACCAAGACGGTAAATGATCTCTTCGTCTTTGATATTTACAATCTGACTAAAATCCTGTTCTTGCACAGATAAGTCAAATCCGCATCTCGTCCCTACAGCATACATGACACTTGCATATACAAGCTGCTCCATGTCCATTTCCTGCTGTAAGCCATTGCGTTTCTTACTTTCTTCCTTTATCACACTACCTGATAGCTGCATAAGCTCGGTCATTCGGTTTCCGAACTCTTCTTTTATTATAAGCCAAACATCTGTTCCTGTAAACTGTTTTAATATATTTTTTAGAGACTCCCTGTCGCTGTTATCGTACTGCTCAATCTGACCTTCTGATACAAGAAAATCCAGATAATCCTTAAGATTTTCTCCATCAAGGTCCCATGTCAGTTTGACATTCTTCCCTCCGGTATCACTGATATCAAAGATATACCTCATGCGTGGATTCAGTGCCCTCGACGGGAAGATAGCGCAGCCTTTCGCACCACGCTTTACATATCTTCCCACCTTTTTCCAGGTATCATAATCTGCCATGAGTGTGCTTTTTTCCGGAGGTCTCTGAGCTGTTACCATAACGATATTGTCAAATTCATAGCGGTATAACTGACCTGCGACCTTTAACACATCCTTCCAGCTTTTTTCTGATCTGGTGATGTTACCAATCTCAGAATCGTATATCGCTTTGACCTTCATATCAACGCCCATACCTTTGTCCTCCTCTACTTAAACATCTCTGCAAACAATCCTTTAAATAGCTTTAACTCATCCTTATCCAGCTCGATTGCAAATTCATTGTCGATTGCCTGTTTTTCACATTTATCCTTTTTCTTTGCAATCTTACGCACCACACGAAGAAGCACATAGCACTCCTTGGACTTTGCAATGCTCTGTTTAAAGGTCAGCTCATCCTCATCGACTGACTTCTGTGTCTGATAGATAATCTCTTTTAACTTATCATTGATACCATCTACTTCCTCAAGAGAAATAATAACGGATGCCTTAGAAGCACCCGATCTGTCCCACTCCTTATGAAGTTCCTTTACTAAAAACTCCATGTTCTTAATTACTGTTGTTGAATCACTTTTCATCTTGCTTTTCCTCCGTTTTCTTTTAATGAAGAAGGGAGCTGACCTTCGCTGATAGGCGCAAAATCAACTCCCTTCATGTCCTCTGCTCCAAGGACTATCTGCTCTGCATAATACATATCCATTGCTTTATTGATGGCATCGTCAAGCGACTCTGCCTTTACTTTCTGTACTCGTGAAAGCACTTCTTTTATCTCAACATCAAATTCCTGTTCCATATGATATCGCCTCCTGTAAAAATCTCATCACCGGCTCTTTTCTTCCTTTACCTGTCTTTCCTTAAAGCCTTCATCGTACTTTCCATCTTCCAGCCTGTCGTAAAAACAGTCCTCTTCAATCGTTCCAAAATCCTCATACATCTGGTGAAGGAAGTCATTCTGCAGCTTCTTTGGTACATCATCATCCTTTGACATATCCTGATAAAAATAGAACTTCTGCTTTAGCTTTGCCCTGTAATCATAGATATCCTCTATCTTTTCCGGTGTGCCATACTCCCTCTTGTATGCCTTGAAATTCGTGGTTGAAAGTGTGGAACCAAGATAAATGCCATGCTCCCACGATACCCCGATTGTGGTATTGTCCTTTGTAGGCTTCTCATCCTTCGGATAACGCTTATACTCTGTCGCACCAAGGGCGATTGTAAGAGAACCTGACTTCATATCCATCACCACGAGATTCCTTGGTGATAATGCTTCAAGCACCATGTAATCATGGTCATTGAAGTTATGAAATGTCTGTCCCCTTTCAAATGAGCGGTTCTCCATTTCATAATGCAGGTTAAAATCATCCACCCAGCCCTTATCGGTCATTCCAATCTCCTTAAGCTTTGCAACACATTCAGAAGAACTGGCTTCTTTATCAAACCGAAATTCTTTGGAATCGTTATAAGATCCCTGAAGAAAATGTCCCAGCTGAATATCATCCAGACAGAATCTCGCAGATACAGTTACATTTGCTGCCCTGTAATACTCTGCGAAGTTATCTGCTTCACCAAGTGTTCTTCCAAGCTGCAACAAATTGTCTGCAAGCTCTGACATGTCATCAATTGCTATAAAACTCTTATAATCATCCAGAGTCATCAGCATATTTGTCTCTGTTCCCCTGTCGTTTTCTGTTACCAGTATCATATCTTTTAAATCCATTCTTACCTCCAGTCTCAGAGAGGGACTATGCCCTCTCTGCAAATTTCCTGTTATGGTCTTCCTATCACAACAATCTTTCCTGTGCTTGCCACATCCCTGTAGACCACACCAAGACTTTCATTAAGCGCCTCTACCACCTTGCCATTTCCGACGTATACTGCCACATGACTGATGTTCTTATATCTTCCGTTGCTTGTAAAACTGTAGAAAATAAGGTCTCCCGGTTGTAACTCATCAAAGGCGACTGTCTTTCCGGCTTCATCCAGTCCCTGTGCCTCCGCTGCCGCTGTGGTTGCACCGCCGTAACTAATATCCACGCCTGCATCTTTCCATGAATAATAGGCTAAGGAACTACAGTCATAATAGTTACCGCTGTCTCTTAAATCCTGACTATAAGGAAAGCCAACTCTGTGAAGTGCATAGGAGCAGACTGTTTTCTGCCTGCTGTCTGTAATTTCGTTTAGGATGGCATTGATTTCATCCTCAGTCATGGAGCTTACTCCCGGACTTCCGCCTCCGCCGCCACTTCCGCTTCCGGCATATCCAAGCTGTCCCATAAACTCCGGACTCATGATCTGCTCAAGCATTTCCACATGATCAGAGTTAAACCCATAGACCGAAATCATATCCCTGTACGATTTCAGCGTTACATTCACATACAGAACAGACTTCGTGACAGTAGTCACATTGCCGTCTGCATCCGTTTCTTCCACATCCTTTGTTCCGGTGCTTGTGGTGTATGAACACATATCATTTACAACTGCCTGCAGCCAGCCTTTAGAAGTATCATTCATGACTGTTGCAGTATCTCCGACACCATGCTTGACCATATAGACTGCCATGATGTCATAGTAATTGCTTGGGTTTTCTTCCATACCTTCATAGTCCACATATACAAGCTCTCCAAGATCATATCCGGTATGCTCATTAACCTTCGTGTTCACATCCCGGTTAAACTCCTGCACATAAGCACTCGTTACTGTCTGCACGGTATCTCCTGATTCAAGTGGTGGCAGAAATAAAGCAAATGGTGAATTGTAAAGGATTGCTATCACCGCTATAACCGGAACCGCAATCATGGCAACTACAAGAACAAGTAATAAAAGCACCAATCCAACAATCGGTGCCGCTGCCTTTACCCAGGTAATCGCTTTTCGCACAATCAGATCCTTTACCAGCTTTGCCACGCTGTCTGTCTGATTCTCCTGTGCTTTCATCTTATCCAGAAAGAATTTTATCTTCCTGCTCCGGTTGGTCATTTTTTCATCCTTGACCTCTATGGACGCACCTGCAGCATATCCGGCTGCCATGCCGATTGCCGTGCCTGCTCCCGGTGCAACCGCTGTTCCTGCCGCTGTAGCAGCTGCCTTTGTCGCAGTTTTTGTTGCAACCTTGGCAGTTGTCTTGGCTGTTTCTTTTGCCGTCTCTTTAGCTACCGTCTTGGCTGTATCTTTGGCAGCTTTCTTTGCTGTCTTTTTTGCCAGCTTCTTTCCTGCCTCTACCTTCTTGATACGCTTCTTTGCCTCGGCTGCCGCCTTTTTCCTGAAAAGTGCTGCCCCCTTGGAAGCAGTTCCGGTAACAGGTTGGCTTGCTTCATATGCAAGATATGCTGCCTGCGATACCTCATGCCCGCCTTCCACCTGCTCCGTTACTGCCCCGGCTGCAAGTACACCTGTTCTTCCTGCAATGTGAAGATTGGTGTTCTTAGTCTTGATGGAAGTGTTTGATTCTCTATAGTTTCGCTTAAATCTTGATAATCCCTTATTCTTCGACTCTGACTGATGAATGGTACTCTTGCGATAGGACTTCTTTCTATCCGTATCAGTTACCTTTGCACCAGCTGTCTTAGGACCTCTCTCTACTGTATAGATGTTACTCCCCTTAATCTTGGCTCCCTTCGGTTCGTGGGCATGAATCTTGGCTTTCTCCTTGGTGTGAATGACCATCGGTTTGTCATCAACCTTTCTAATTTTCAATTTTCTCACCTCCTACTTTGAAAAATAAAATAAGCCGCTAGGGAGCAAAAATTACTCCTTAACGGCTATGTAAAATCATTCAATATTCAATTATTTAAAGAAACATGAAACTGGAATTTGCACCTTACTTGTTTGATTGTTTCCAATAGTTTAGCTGTGGTAACATTTCTTTCATATATACTCGTACCTGCTCAGAAGTCCAATTTTCATTTGACATATGTTCGGCACAGAAGTTAATCAAATCATCCATGCTACTATATGTAAACTTTCCATCGACATAGCACCACTTGCAGTATTCTTCATTAAAAATACCATCTGTTTCTTTACTAATGGTAGAATCCTCCAAAGGCATTCCACAACATTGACAAATCAGCTGTCGTGGAGAACCTAAAAGTGTATTGATTGAAACATCAAACAGTTTTGATAATAACTTCAAGGTTTCTGTGTTTGGTGTCGTTTCTCCATTCTCCCAGCGTGATACAGCTTGACGAGTAACATATACTTTTTCTGCAAGCTCATCCTGTGATAAGCCTGCTTTATCTCTCAACTCTAATATAATACTCTTTGTTTCCATGATTACTTTCACCTCCACAACTATTATATACTCGACATATCGAACTGCAAAGCAACTCGCTGTTGCTATACTCAAATTCATCGCTCCGTATTATTGAAACTTTGCTTCTCCAATAATTTCAAAAACCTCTTGTCATTCATCTGCTCATTTGTGATATAGTCACCGTCTAAAAACAATGCATATGTTGTTATTGGTGTCGGAGCGTTCTGTGCTTCCTCTTTACTCTGCAAATGAATTGCTTTAAACTGTACAGATTTTTCTTTTGCAATATCTTCAATTACAGGAACATACTTCGCATTAAACGGACATTGACTTGTATAATACAAAACATACCCCATTTCATCAGTATGAGGATGTTTCGCACATTCTTTGAATTGTGGCAATGTGGCATTTTCTACAAACGGTAAATACCATAATTGAATACCGTTATCAGCTTCATCACAAACTCGAAATCCTTTATACTTCAGAAATTTAGGGTCAGCTAAAAATGGTTTCTTCTTTGCCGTTGCTAAAATACACAATCCTTTTTTCCCTTTGTTTTTACTGTCCTCCATACAAGCATTTAATAAATCTGATGAATAACCATGTCCTTTAAACGAACCCGCAACCCATAAACAATCAATATACATATATCCATCTGCTGAAATCGGATTCCATGCATTTTCAGCAGGGATATATTCAATAAAACACTTTCCTCTTTCTGTACTTTTGAGAAAAACTAAA
>SKEF01000080.1_pt1 | contig 98598 bp, 106 predicted proteins | sample 4826691 | NCBI WGS metagenome assembly SKEF01 (sample SAMN11008816, study PRJNA524170) | human gut metagenome | biome: Human fecal sample; material: Feces; isolation source: fecal sample from pouch patient p23, p27 | host: Homo sapiens | place: Israel: Tel-Aviv | collected 2016-08-24
CCGCTTTTACCCGGCCATGCGGGGCATGGCCTTGTGGGTTTTCAGCTCTGTGGCCTCAGCGTCGTGTGCGGGCTGTGCCGTGCCTCCATCTTAGCCGGGCTGGCAGGGATGCAAGGGTACGCTTCGCCGCTGCGGTCACCCGGTCCCTCCTTCCCGTCTGCCGTGATTTTCCGGTCGTTCGTCCGCTCAGGTTTCGCGGCCTCACCCTGCAACTCCCGTCAGCCGTGTGCGTCAGGCTGCGGCTTCCCTTGCGCCCCTGCATCCCCGCCTTATCGCCCGGCTTTTATGGAGGCACGGCACCGCCCGGTGTCGCAGAACATGTGACTATGGAGGATTCGGGAATGTCTGTTGTTGCACCTGCTGTATACGTTGGAACCTGGCACAAATACAACTGTGGAAGCATCGCCGGACGCTGGTTTGACCTGACCACGTTTGATGATGAGCGCGACTTTTTCGCCGCCTGCCGTGCTCTTCACCAGGATGAAGCCGATCCTGAACTGATGTTTCAGGATTATGAGGGATTCCCGGGGAATATGGCCTCTGAATGCCATATCAACTGGGCCTGGGTTGAAGGCTTCCGCCAGGCACGGGATGAAGGCTGCGAAGAGGCTTATCGTCTCTGGGTGGAGGATACCGGTGAGACGGATTTTGACACCTTCCGCGATGCCTGGTGGGGCGAGGCTGACAGTGAGGAGGCTTTTGCGGTTGAGTTCGCCAGTGATACCGGCCTGCTGGCTGACGTGCCGGAGACGGTGGCGCTCTATTTTGACTATGAGGCGTATGCGCGGGATTTATTCCTGGACTCCTTCACCTTTATTGACGGTCATGTGTTCCGTCGGTGATTTACTCCCCCGCTCCGGCGGGGGTATGGCCTGCCAGGCCGCCGGAAAACCCTGGCAGGCTTACGCCTGCCTGAAATGCAGGAGGGCCGCGCCTGCGGCGCTGCCCTTCCTGCCCGTCATGGTGTGAGGCATTTTTCTGTTATGTCGTTTCTGTTGTTCTGATTTCCGGAGGCGGGGACACCTTCGGCTCCCGGCTGCCTGGCGGCATCCGGTCGTCAGGCCCGACTCCGACAGGCAGCTGCTGGCGCACCCGCCAGTCTCCGCCGAACCCGCTGGCGCGGTTTCGGGCTGCCGCTACGGTCCGATGTCTGAAAAACCAGGCTTGCAGCGACCGTTCCGGTCGCGCCGCCCCTGTCGCGCCGGAAACGGCGCTCCCTGCACACCTGACGGTGTGTAAGGCCACTGCGCCTGATGGCGCAGTCAACCCTTCCGCCGCCACCCCTGCGGCCTGTTTCCCGCTGTGGACTTTCCGGGGGCTGGAGTAACCACATCCCGTTTCAGCAGTCCAGGGGAAGATATACCGTCCACAAAATTTTTAGCCATAAACCCGGCAAAAAATTTTGCGTCCGCCCCCGGACAGCTGCCCCGTGACGTGGTGACGGACGCCCCATCGGAAAGGTCCACTGCGGGGAGAAACCCCGAAGAAGTGGACGGCAGAAGGGGCTTTCGCCCCTCCGGGGAGCAACCGGTCGGCCCGGCGACCTGATTCAGCAGAAGGAGACGTTTTCATGACAGTCAGCAGCACGATTTCCGTTTTTTGCCGCGACGGGGTGTTCCGTACCGTTTACTGCCACCTGCACGGGGAGCCGACCTGGAACGGTCGCATCCTGCATACCCACTATGCCACCGGTCAGCAGGCCGAAGCCCTGGTTGAACACGGTGATATCCGTTGCCTCGGTCCCCGTTGCGACAAACCCGCCGGGCATACGCTTCAGAACCCGGTGGACGGTGTGACGGCTTATTACGGACGTGACAGTGGTTTCCGGATGGACAGTGAGGCGCGTGAGTACCGTTCTTTCAGGGAGGCTATTGCCACTGAAAGCACTGAAGAGGTGCGCTTCCATTATGTGTTCATCGACGGCTACTGGAAGGTGATGTACCGCACGCCGGAAGGCTGGAAGATGAAAGCGCTCGCGCTGGCACTGCGTCGCTGTCCGAAATGAAAAAAGGCAGGGCGATAAACCCTGCCTCTCTCCGCCGTTACTTCCCCGCCAGGAAGAGCGGCAGTCATCAACAACATAAGGAGAAATATTTGTGAGACCATCAATTATCTTCGCAACCGCCGAGTATGTAAAGCGTCTGCGTGAAGAGTGCCTGCGGGAGAATAAACCCCTGCACCGCCATACCCGCTTCAGACGTCAGGAGCTGGCACAGGATGAGATTAACCCGGACGTCCTGGCGATGAGCGGCCATATCGCCAGACGCTGCAGTGAGCAGAAGCGGGTGCGTATCCCCGCTATGAAAGTCAGCGAATGGGGCCACCTGCTCCGCGCGCTTGAAATTGAGCGGGTCTGCCACTGATTAACCCTTGCCGTCTGCCTGTGCAGGCGGCAGGATACGTTCAGACATCTCACCAGGAGGAACCGTGAGTAAGAAGAAAAACACCACAACGCCCACGCCGCATGATGCCGCGTTCCGGTCGTTCCTGGCGAATCCCGACGTCGCCAGAGATTTTCTGGAACTGCATCTTCCTGCGGAGTACCGGCAGTTGTGCGACCTGTCCACGCTGAAGCTGGAACCCGCCACCTTTGTTGAGCCGGACCTGCATCAGTACGCCAGCGATATCCTCTGGAGCGTGAAAACCACCGGGGGTGAAGATGGCTATGTTTATACGCTCATCGAGCACCAGAGCACCGAAAATCTGTACATGCCTTTCCGCATGTTACGTTACAGTGTGGCGGCGATGCAGAGACATCTGGAGCAGCACAAAACGTTGCCACTGGTCATTCCGGTGCTGTTCTATCACGGTGAGCGCAGCCCGTACCCGTACAGCATGAACTGGCTGGACTGTTTTGAGAATCCGGCGCTTGCGGCTAAAATATACACAAAGCCGTTTCCGCTGGTTGATATCACTGTCGTTGATGACAATGAAATCATGAACCATCGCCGGATGGCCGCACTGACGCTGCTGATGAAGCATATCCGCCATCGTGACATGATGGAGCTGCTGGACAAACTCCCGCAGGTCATGGTGGAAATTTCAGACGAGCAGGTGCGTGTTCTGATTCATTACATCGTTAACGCAGGGGACTCTGTATCACCGGAATTTATGCGGGCGCTGGCTGAGCGTCTGCCGCAGCATGAGGATAAACTGATGACTATCGCAGAACGTCTTGAGCAAAAAGGTCGCCAGGAAGGAGCGCTTGAAAAAGCCCTGGCTATTGCGTGCCAGCTTCAGAAAATGGGGATGACGCCGGAGCAGATTAAGCAGGCTACCGGACTTTCCGAAGCTGAACTGAAAAAAATCATTCACTGATGAGAGCATCACAGCCCGGCAAAATGCCGGGCCTTTTGCCAGCAGGAGCAGACCAGACAGCATGACTATTGCAGAACGTCTTATACAGAAAGGTTTCGACGAAGATTTTCAAGAAGGTTTTAAAGAAGGGGCTCTTGAAGTGGCGCGGGAAATAGCCTGCCGGCTGCGGGATATGGGCTGGACGCCGGAACGGATTCAGGAGGCGACCGGACTTTCCGGTGAAGAACTGAAAAAACTGTTTCCTGATGAGCAGTAGCCTGGCATTCAGCCAGGCTGTGAATTACGCTCACACATCCTCTGCCGTTTCCCCCAGTTCATTTTCCAGTCGCCTGATGATATCTGCCTTGCGCATCCCCTGCATGTGAGGCAGCAGGTCACGGACTGAAAGTGCCTGGGTGGTCCTCCAGACGGTGACGTCCACCTGTTCCGCATTTTCCCAGGCGTGCCATGTTCTCTGCGTCACGCCAAATTCTCTGGCCGCTTTTTCGCGTGACCAGAGCATGCTTTTTCGCCAGATTCGCAGTTCCCAGCCGGTCATAAAACACCTTTGAAAAAGTGAAAAAACTTCACTTTATTTTATCATCACAATTGCCAAATCAGCGCGATAAATAAGTGTAAAAAAATGAAGAAATTTCACTTTTTTTTGCTTGTAAATGTCGTGCGGTTTTCTCTGTTTTCACCTGTGCGGGAGTGGTGTGCCAGTGACCACCACATGCCATTGTTGTGCCGTCGTTTTTCTTCAGTCGCGCCGTATGCGGCGCTCCCTGCACACCTTACGGTGTGTAAGGCCACTGCGCCTGATGGCGCAGCTGTCTCTGCCTGTCTGCCGCCGCACTGCGGCCTGTTCTCCGCAGACGGACTTTCCGGGGGTACATACATGACCACATCCCGTTTCAGTCGTCCAGGGGAGAGATGTACCAGCCACAAAAGTTTTTGCCGCAGGCGTCAAAAACTTTTGCGTCTGCCCCCGGACAACTGCCCCGTGACGTGGTGAGCGTCCCCCGTCGGAAAGGTCCACTGCGGGGAAATCCCCGAAGACCCGGACGGCAGAAGGAGCTTCGCTCCTCCGGGAAATGACCTGGCTGACCCGGCAGTCGTGACGATGAGGAGACAATGTGATGAATCAGACTTTACCCACTGCTGACCTGAATACTGCCGGCACGACAGATGTTATTCCGTCTGTGGCTATCGATCGCATCATCGCGCAGCGTAACGAAGGTATTGCACTGTTCATGCAGGCGATGGAATGCCTGGCGACAGCGCGCAAGATTCTGCTCGATGCGTCAGGTGATATTTTTCTTTACGGGTTTGAAGACTGCGTGACTGATTCCGTTCGGTGCATGGATAAACCGGAAGAAGCGAAAAAGAATATCACCCGTCTTGCCGACCGTAAAATCTGGGACCGCCTGATGACGGATACGGGGATGTATACCTTCATGAGTTCATGTCAGCGTGATGAGTGGAACAGCCAGTTGATGAGCGACACCTGTCCTGAAATCACCCTGGACAATGTACTGGCAACTTTTCGCCATCTGAATGCCAGTAAGATGCAGACATTTGAACAGGGACTGATTGATGTCTACCGGAAATTGTCATGGGATTACAGAACCAATAATCCCTGCCGTCTGGGTAAGAAAATCATTATTGAAAACCTGCTGTACCGCTGGAGCAACGGGCGTGTGACGCTGGACTGCAGCGGACGGGAGGCACTGGATGACCTGGTACGTCCGTTTTATCTGCTGGAGGGGCGCAACGTTCCTGACTTCAGGAACAGCATCGGGGCGCAGTATGGTGAATTTCTCGGGAACGGCGACAATGTCGGTAAGCTGTTAGAAGGGGAATATTTTACGGTGCGTGGCTACCAGAAAGGGACCGTACACATTGTCTTTAAGCGTTCTGACCTTGTTGAAAAACTGAATGATATTATTGCACGGCATTATCCAGGTGCATTGCCGCCACGAGTCTGATTAAACAGAAAAGCCCTGGTATTTATGCCGGGGCTTTTTTTTCTGTAATCATCATAATCTCAGAACACGATGTGACATTGTCACATCAATTGTTGTTCATATCGATGCCATCTTTCCTGCCTGAATCTGTCTTTTTAGGTGCTGTTTTAGAGGAAGAACGGCGGGATGGTTTTTTCGATTCTGCTTCCCGAATAATGTCACGAAGTGCCTTCTCTCCTACTTCATACCCTGCATTTTTGAGCGTGTCACGAACATCTGCCAGTGTATAACCCTTTGTCCTTACCAGGACAATAATGTCATCACGAATGGCATCAAGAAAATCACGCAATGTTTTCCGTTGAGCGGTGAGATCCGGCAATTCCGATAAAGCAGCTTTTGCCAGCTGGATGTCATCATCTGAGTAAAATTTTTTAGAAGCCATTGGCACTTTCTCTCCGTTTCATGTTGAAGTCTGATTTTATCATCAAAAACTGCCTCCTGGCAGGGCTGCGCCCTGCCTCTGCCGTCTGCATAAGACTATGATGCACAAAAATAACAGGCTATAATGGCCTGAAAAACGGGACAGGATGTGCAATTGTATAACCGCGCACGCGCGATTATACAATTGCCTCCTGGTCAGGGCTTCGCCCCGACACCCCAGTAAGGAGCTGACCGTGAGTGATAAACGTCAAAGAAGTGGTAGTGAAAGACGGCAAAAGACGATCCTGAGAGCGGTCCGGTTCTCACCGGATGAGGATGAAACTATCTGTAAGAATGCTGAAGATTCCGGACTTACTGTATCTGCTTACATCCGAAATGCAGCACTGAATAAGCGAATTAACTCCCGGACAGATGATGCTTTTCTGAAGGAGTTAATGAGACTGGGAAGGATGCAGAAGCATCTGTTTGTTCAGGGAAAAAGAACCGGTGACAAGGAATACGCAGAAGTGCTTGTTGCCATAACCGAACTTACAAATACATTGCGTAAACAGTTAATGGAAGGTTGAGGATTCTCCGGTGAATGCAGTCATTCCGAAAAAGAGAAGGGACGGCAAGTCTTCGTTCGAAGACCTGGTATCCTACGTCTCTGTCCGGGATGACATGACCGATGAGGAACTGGATTTATCTTCTTCTTCGCAGGCTGAACAACCGCACCGAAGCCGTTTCAGTCGCCTTGTTGATTATGCGACACGTCTTCGAAATGAGTCATTCGTGGCGCTGGTTGATGTCATGAAGGACGGCTGCGAATGGGTCAACTTTTATGGTGTCACCTGCTTTCATAACTGTACTTCTCTTGAAACTGCCGCTGCAGATATGGAGTACATTGCCCGGCAGGCACACTATGCAAAAGATGACACTGATCCTGTTTTTCACTACATCCTTTCCTGGCAGTCACATGAAAGCCCGCGTCCGGAACAGATTTATGACAGTGTACGTCATACGCTGAAATCACTCGGCCTTGCCGACCATCAGTATGTCTCTGCCGTGCATACTGATACAGATAATCTGCACGTCCATGTGGCTGTTAACCGGGTACACCCTGAAACGGGTTATCTGAACCGATTATCATGGAGTCAGGAAAAACTCAGTCGTGCCTGCCGTGAGCTTGAACTGAAGCATGGTTTTGCTCCGGATAACGGTTGCTGGGTCCATGCGCCGGGAAATCGTATCGTTCGCAAAACTGCCGTTGAACGTGATCGCCAGAACGCTTGGACACGCGGAAAAAAACAAACTTTTCGCGAGTATGTCGCGCAGACAGCGGTCGCTGGTTTACGCAGTGAACCTGTAAATGACTGGTTATCCCTGCATCGTCGTCTTGCGGAAGATGGTCTGTACCTGTCTCAGATGGACGGAAAATTTCTGGTGATGGATGGCTGGGATCGCAACAGGGAAGGTGTACAGCTTGACTCGTTTGGTCCCTCCTGGTGTGCAGAAAAACTCATGAAAAAAATGGGTGACTACACGCCAGTACCAAAAGACATTTTCAGCCAGGTGGAAGCACCAGGACGCTATAATCCGGACTTCATTGCAGCTGATGTTCGCCCGGAAAAAATCGCTGAAACAGAAAGTCTGCAGCAGTATGCCTGTCGTCATCTTGGAGAACGTCTGCCGGAAATGGCACGGGAAGGACGGCTGGAGAACTGCCAGGCTATTCACCGCACACTGGCTGAAGCGGGATTATGGATGCGTGTTCAGCATGGTCACCTGGTTATCTGTGACGGTTATGATCATAACCAGACTCCCGTTCGTGCTGACAGCGTATGGTCACTGCTGACGCTCGACAATGTGAATCAACTCGATGGTGGCTGGCAGCCTGTACCAACAGATATTTTTCTCCAGGTTACGCCAACAGAACGCTTCCGTGGTCGTCGTATGGAGAGCTGTCCTGCGACCGATAAAGAATGGCACCGTATGCGTACAGGTACGGGGCCGCAGGGGGCTATCAAACGCGAACTGTTTTCTGACAAAGAAAGTCTGTGGGGATACAGCATCAGCCATTGTAGCCCTCAGATTGAAGAAATGATCACACAGGGTGAGTTTACCTGGCAGCGTTGTCATGAGTTGTTTGCACAACAGGGACTGATGCTACAGAAACAACATCACGGGCTTGTTGTCGTTGATGCCTTTAATCATGAGCAAACGCCGGTGAAGGCCAGCAGCATTCATCCTGATCTGACTCTGGGGCGTGCAGAGCCACAGGCCGGACCTTTTGTGAGTGCCCCAGCAGATTTGTTTGACAGGGTGCAACCTGAAAGTCGCTATAACCCGGAGCTGGCTGTCAGTGACAGGTACGGGGTCAGCAGTAAACGTGACCCAATGCTGCGCCGGCAGCGACGTGAAGCCAGAGCTGAGGCCCGTGCTGACCTGCGTGCCCGCTATCTGGCATGGCGTGAACAATGGCGTAAACCAGATCTGCGTTATGGGGAACGTTGTCGGGAAATTCATCAGGCATGCCGTCTGCGGAAGTCACACATTCGTGCGCAGTACGATGATCCGGCATTACGTAAGCTGCATTATCACATTGCAGAAGTTCAGCGAATGCAGGCATTGATCAGGCTGAAAGAAGACATCAGGGATGAGCGGCAGAAACTTATTGCTGACGGGAAGTGGTATCCACCCTCTTACCGTCAGTGGGTCGAAATTCAGGCTGCTCAGGGAGACAGGGCTGCTGTATCGCAGCTGAGAGGCTGGGATTATCGCGATCGCCGTAAAGATAAGTCACGCACAACGACAACAGACCGCTGTGTCGTGCTTTGTGAACCGGGCGGAACGCCGGTATACGGTAATACCGGTGATCTCGAGGCCCGTTTGCAGAAGAACGGGAGTGTTCGTTTCCGTGACCGTCGGACGGGAGAGTTTGTCTGTACGGATTATGGTGACAGGGTTGTTTTCCGTAATCACCATGACCGCAATGCGCTGGCAGATAAACTGGATTTGATTGCACCGGTATTATTCGGGCGTGATCCACGCATGGGTTTTGAACCAGAAGGAAACGACAAACAATTTAACCAGGTCTTTGCTGAAATGGTTGCCTGGCATAATGTGACAGGCCGTACCGGTCACGAAGACTACAGGATTACGCGACCGGACGTGGATCATCACCGTGAAGGAAGTGAACGCTACTACCGCGATTATATCGCGGCGAACAGCAACGATGACGCATCACTGCCTCCGCCGGAGCAGGATAAACGCTGGGAACCGCCTTCTCCAGGTTAAAAAAAAGGCCGCGCCAGAATCCGGCGCGGCCACTGTTCAGTACATTCCGTCCCAGTCCGGACGGTTGGTTTTTTTATGATGAAACCCGTTTACAGGACGCCCTGTCAGGTGGTTATTGTCCTGTGGAAGCGTTAACAGGTTTATACCTGCTCTTTCTGCTCTCACTGATATCTGATTTTCCTCTTTTGTTTCAGGTAGTTCTGGTCTGTTCAGCGTGATATAGCGAATTCGTCGCTCTTCCCGTGTGGTCGTTTTAAGCGTATTTACCGCTGTTTCCCACAAGGCACTTTCACGTGCGTTGATATCTGTGTCGTACTCTTCCAGCATTGCCATAGCCGCCTGACGTCCTGCAATGCGTTGCTGGAATGTATCCACGATCGTGTGCGGCTCTGTGCGAATTTTTCGTCTTTTTCTGGAGGGTTTTGCAGTCAGGACGCCAATGATGGCACTGACATTTTCCGGTGACGGTATTCGACGTTGAGCTGTACGGGGAACCAGACGGCGGAGACGGTCCAGGCGAGGTGCATCCACGCTGATATACCTGTTTATAACAACGGGATCGCTACTGCAGCTTTTCTCATTGTCAGGGATGAAGAATGATGCTGATGGTACGGTTTCTCCCCGGAAAATAGAAAAGAACTCGCCAGGATGAAGTTCAATCAACTCCTGAACATCTATCTTACTTTCCATCAGGATGCTGATTTGTGGGCTGTCAATCCATGATTCACCAAATATGCCGTCCTGACGCTGCAGGTTGTTCATCCTCGCCCTGGCTTCTTCACCGGCGGCGCTTTTCAGCGTTCTGGCCGTACTGCCCTCGCTGACAATCCTGCCGGCAAATTTTGTCCCCGTGTTCTGCATCAGTGTTGCAGTATTCGTGGCTGTTGTCTGTCCTTCTATACGTTCCTGGTCCTGTGCCATCAAAATCAGAGCAAAATCCAGTGAACGCACCTGAGTGGCTTCCACAGCAATACGGTCTGTATAGTATGCCCCCACTTCATCAAGGAAACACAGATAAGGGAAACGCCCCTTATATTTTTTGACTTCCAGTGCATCGGAATCAGTTCCTTCGAGGCGGTAGCCCAAATCACGGGCGAGAATCATACTTTTCTGGGTGATAAACATTCGTCCCAGAGCAGACGTTGTATGCGCTGATGTATCCAGAGCGGGGATCATTACCATCAGAATCCTGTCGCTGTGAATGCTGTCACGGATATCGATATCACCGGAATCTTCAGCAAAAATATCCCCGAATGCTTCCGTGAATGTGCTGAAAGTTTCAGAAAACTGCCCGGAGAGATAAGCATGTTGTTTTCTGGGTTCTTCCGTCCAGGCTGATGGTGTCCTGACCAGCGACAGGTCGAAACCGGGAACGTCCTGAAGGTAGTTACGTAACGGTGCGATAGCTTCTTCCGGCCACTGATCATCGAGGCCACGACAGTAAAGTTTGGCCATCCCTTCGAGAGTCATATGTTCACGGAGCATCTGCAGCGACATTGTTTTGCCTTCGCGCACACACCAGAATTTAGTACCAAATACCAGTGCCTTGTTCATGGCAATGGCCCGGGACTGCCACTCGCCCCCCTGGACGTTCTGGGGCAACATTGACTGCATTGTCTCCGCTGTGAATGCCTCAGTGCTGTAACAGAAGGGATTCCAGGTATTTGACTGAGGTCGTGTTTTTTCACCACTCAGAATGATTTCACTGCGGGATTTTCCTCCGTTCATGAAGTTGATGACTTCCACATCGTCTTCACGGCCAAAGCGTCTGGCCAGATACCAGATCGTTCTTGCCGTATCATTCTGTGCCTTGCCATCGACAAGGGTGAATCCTCTTGCCCAGCAAAGCGGGTTAATCGCCCAGGCAAAGATGGTTTCCGTTTTACCGCCACCGGTGGTGGCGAAAAACATTATATGGCGGGTCAGATCGTCCATACTCAGCCATAACTCCCTGCCAATATCCCTGACGCGTTGATAACCAACATAGAATATGCCGCTGGCCGGTGATTCCAGAATGACCTCATACTGGAACAGGGTTGGCCAGAAGCTGAAAAGACTTCTTTTAATCATTCTGTCCTGTGACGGGTCAGCACATTCCAGCGTCATGGGCATACGAAGAGGGCAGCGCCATCGCTGCAGACTAAATACCAGCATCGTTATCAGTGTGAACAACAGACATGCCGGTAATGCAAGTGGCCAGATAAAACTGGCCACAAGACTTGCCACCAGGCAAAAGCCATAGATATTGAGACTCTGGAGTGCATTCCAGACAGGATTTCCCCAGGCTGTACGGTGTAAAAGCTCGGGGTTAACGCGATGTTCACTCATGGCCAGACTCGCTGTCGGTGGTTTTCAGGAATAAATTAAGCGTGCCAGTTTCCTGCAGAATTCCAGTAGGCAGATGCCAGCCCGTGTCGGACAGCACCCATGGGGTACCGGCAAATCCGAACTTACGGAAGGCGACATTGTTAACATCAATCGCAGCTCTGGCTGCTTTCAGGCATGTTTCATCTGCAGGCGTTGTTTCTTCTGATGGCGTCATCATTCCGTTATCTGCGGAATACAGTCGGTGCCAGCCGGCAGCACGTTTCTGAGCATCTTTTTCACACAGCAGTGGTGCCACACGGTCGGTGGATTCCTCTCCACCAATAACTGAAACCGGGTAGATAACGACATTGAAGTCGCTGGCCAGGCGTTTTAAGGCCGGCTCCAGAAGTCTGCAGTTAGGACAGGCAGGATCGAGAAATGCGAACAGGGTTCGTTCATGACCGGATGACAGGTTGATGGTAAACATGCCCCGATCGGCGTTCCGCTTCAGAACAGTAGCCAGATTATGTCGCGCAGCTGCGGCTTCCGGATTTTTGCTTGTGATTGTTTTCTCCGGTACCTGGACGTCTTTTTTCGGGGGAACCGGGAGTTGAATGCCTTCATTTAATGGCACAGTGTGATTCAGGTGAGGGGGAAGCAGTCGTGGCTCACCTGCTGTCTGTACTGCTTCAGGCGTTGTATCATCCCAGAATACACGATCAACATAGCGGAACAGAGAGAAGCCAATCGTTGCCATTACGAACAGCACAACGCTGGCGATTATGCCACGGAACAAAGGTGTTCTGCTGAAGCGGCGTTCCATCAGATATTCAAGGCGCAGGCAGGAATCAATAGCTGTAAGTATCTGGTCAGCGTTATGCTCCTGTTTATCAATCAGGACGGTTTCTTTGTTACGGGTGCCCATGGCGTCAAAGGCTATATGAATCAGTTGATTATTTCGTGTTACCAGCCCTGACAGGGCATCCCGTGGAAGGACGGCAATAATTTCTGTCCTGCCATCCGGCCAGATTGCCTGCACGGAAATATGTTTTGCAATACGTGTTGCAAAGTACTCGATTGTCATTTTCAGTTCTCCGGATAATCAGAATTCGTTGTCTGTAGCAGGTGTGCGGGGCAGGATGTCGTCGGTGAGGGACCAGTTGGTCAGGATGCGGCGTTTCCGGTCGCGATCTGGTTGTGGTTCATCCCAGATAAGACCGAGACTGAGCATATCCCGCCGTAAGCCTTCCACCGCTTCATCAACACAGGGTTCAGGGCAGGGAAGGCCAAAACGCATGGCTTCGGCCTCTGCACGTGCAACGGCCACCACGCCAGCGCCTTCAATAAATCCTTTCGTGGTATTGGCGCGGTGTAATGCATAAAACAGCGTCCTGTCCACGCCTTTCAGCCAAATCCAGTTGGGGGGCGTAAGCCGCAGGTCATGTGCATACAGCCAGACCAGCCCACTGCGGACGTAGCGATGTTGTTTCAGCCATTGCTGTGCTCCGTTGCTTTTAATCACTCTCTGGAAAGCTGATTTGGCCAGTGAATAAACAGGGGTACAGAATTTCCCACTGTCCCGTTTGCTTTTAATTCTGCATGAGAGGTTCAGTGTATCCATGAGCTTTAATGCTGCCTTACGATCATTCAGGAAATACTGAAGACCAAATATGGCAAAGAGCGCTTTTTCATGTGGTGCCATGTCTTTCCAGGACGTTAAAGGTTTACCTAACTGGGCCATGAAACATCGTCTTGCAGCTGCAACATCGAGCTGCATATTGGTGATGAGAGTATGCTGCTCGACAAATGCTTCCGGGGTGAGAGCAACCCGCCGTTCAGGTCGTTTGCCACCATGAAAGAGTTTTTCCGGATCACCATCTGCCAGTACAGGGGCGATAGCAGGGGACAACGAAGCAAAGATGTGTGGCAGGCGGGTAATATCTACTGGTCTGCGGGTGAAACGACTTTGTCCCGGATGTTGATACCACTCCCACAAACACCAGAGTGTCACAGGTAAGAGGTACATCCACAGAATACCTATGGTCTGCTCCATGACGTTAACCCACTGGCTATAGCTTATGTTGGCGGCGTTGTTACCGGTCATGGCAAGCAGGTTGTATCGTGGTGCTGCATAGTTATGAAATGGTCCCCAGTCAACCAGTCCCCATAAGGTATGAAGAATCAGGCAGCTGGCGTAAACCACTTCCGGCAAGAATAACCATATAACGAATAGCAGCAGGATAAGAAGGACACCAACAGCGCCCCATATCTGCATAGGATCTTCTGCGACAGGCTGTCGATTGTAAGACATGACAAAGTCTCCATTTCTGGAATTTAAATCAAACGGAAAGGTTAAAAATTTATTTGCAGGCGATAAGAGCTAACCAGAGGAATTAGCCGTGTGATAAAAGGATTGTTGCAGATACGAAAGTCGTTAGAATAGCTGCGGGCGCTTGAGGCTGTATGCCGAAAGCGTTTTGTGGACGGTATACAGCAGAAAGCCCCTGGAGATTTTTTTATCAATCAACCAAGGGCTCTACTGTAATGCTTCGACAACATTATAGTAGCCCGATAACCGCCGTAAGGCAATGGAGGGGCTATGATGCCACAGCGAACGTTTTTAATGATGTTAATCGTCATCTGTGTGACGATTCTGTGTTTTGTCTGGATGGTGAGGGATTCGCTTTGCGTACTCCGGCTCCAGCAGGGAAACACAGTGCTTGTGGCAACGTTAGCCTACGAAGTTAAACGTTAACGGGCAACACGGCGGCAGGTTTTCTGCCGCCGCTTTGTTGCGAAGGCTGACCTCATTGCGCCCTTTCTTCTTCAATGAAGCGTATCCGGTATTGTTTCATTTCCCCTGAAGCCGATTAGCTCCAGCCGAATGCCTTTGCCATCGGGGGCCACGTTCTGCATTTCGCAGATACCACGTCGGGTCATGAGTGTGAAGGCTGTCATTGCCAGCATGGCTAACGCGTTTTCCTCGCTTCCGCTGCGTTTCTCGAGAGCATCGGCAATTTCTTCTATGCTCCCCACCTGAAAGCAAGAGTCGAATTCTTTACTCCACTTTTCTGACATCGGATTTTCTCTCTGTATTTATGGGTAGTTATCGAACTGAATGTGCCAGTTTTTTCAGAAGACGGCAAAGTTGAGATGGCTGGTTCAGGTTCAGAGCATGAGTTTCCCCGGTGTGACGGGCATGGCGGGGCGGATTTTGCAGATACAAAAGACGTAAAAAAACCGACTGGTGAGGCCGGCTTTTTTACTGTTACGCTACAAAGTTGATGACTCTGACCAGAAAAGAGCTGTCTATAACTGACGCTAAAAATGATAATTTGTTCTACCTGATTAATGCAACATGCCATAAGTTTACGGGAAAGGCTGACCACCTGATATTGTTGCAAAATACGAAAGTCGTCAAAATCGCGGTGGGGAGCTTGAGGCTGTAAGCTGAAAGCGTTTGTGAAAGCCCCGGGAGATTGTTCTATCAATCAACCAAGGGCTCTACTGTAATGCCTAGACAACATTATAGTAGCCCGCTGACGTCCTCCACGCCAGAGGGAGCTTGCTACGTACAGCTTGTCGTTACTCAGAAGTAATAAATGTAAAAAAACCGACTGATGAGGTCGGTTTTCTTACTGTTCCGTTACAGAGTTGGTGGCCCTGACTGGAGGAAATCTCTTTTCAGCTAACGTTCTTATAATAGTGTTCTGTTCATTTGATAACAACCACCCTTGTAATCCGCAGGTTAGCACTGTCTGGCGACACTTCTGTCGTGATGACGGTAACCAGAACATGAGTCTTCCCGGTATAACAGGCATGGTGGGGCGGATTTGCAGAAACAACAGATGTAAAAAAACCGACTGGTGAGGTCGGCTTTTTTACTGTTCCGCTACAGAGTTGGTTGCTCTGGGCGGGAAAAGACAGTCTGTATCTAACATAATCAATTCTATGCTTTGTCCCACACTATGTCAAAAATCCTGCTAATCAAAAAAGAGATCTCACGTTAAAAATTTGTACCCTTCTTTAACTTCCAGTGCCTGCTCCTTTGACTCAAACATCAGTCTTGTTTTCCCGGGAACACCCCATGAAATGTATTCAACATCTATCCACCATTTTCCATATTCGTAAGCGTCAACGGAGCACCGTATTGACGCTTATTTATTGGTGAGAACTACGTTCCATGGCAGGAGTTCGTCAACACGGTTGGAGGGCCATTCCGGCAGTACGCTCAGAATATGGCGCAGATACGCTTCCGGATCGATACCGTTCAGACGGCAGGTGCCGATCAGCCCGTACAGCAGTGCACCACGCTCGCCGCCGTGATCGCTACCGAAGAACACGTAATTTTTCTTTCCAAGACAGACTGCACGAAGCGCTCTTTCCGCTGTGTTATTGTCCGTCTCCGCCAGTCCGTCATCACTGTAATAACAGAGGGCGTCCCACTGATTCAGTACATAGCTGAACGCTTCGCCCAGTCTGGATTTTTTCGACAGCGTACCATTCTTCTCCACCATCCATTCATGCAGCGACGTCAGTAACGCTTTGCTTCGCTGCTGTCTGACTGCAAGACGCTCTGACTCTGGTAATCCCCGTATTTCATCCTCGATGGCGTACAGTTCACTGATTCGCTTCAGGGCTTCTTCTGCCGTCGCACTTTTGCTGCTGATGTATACATCGTGGATTTTTCTCCGGGCATGGGCCCAGCACGCAACTTCTGTCAGCGCACCACCTTCACGTTCTGCACTGAACAGCCTGTCATAACCTGTGAACGCATCCGCCTGCAGGATACCCCGGAAGGGGCGGAGGTGTTGCTCCGGGTGTTTCCCCTGCCGGTTCGGTGAGTACGCGAACCAGACCGCCGGAGGAGATGACGAACCCGCATTGCGATCATCCCGGACATACGTCCAGATGCGCCCTGTTTTCGTCTTTTTCAGGCCCGGTGCCAGTACCTTTACCGGTGTGTCGTCAGTGTGAAGCTTGCGGGTATTCATCACATAACGGTACAGGGCATCATTCAGCGGTGTCATTAACTGGCAGCACGCGTCAACCCAGTTGGAGAGTAATGCACGGCTCAGTTCGACACCCTGTCGGGCAAAGATTTCACTCTGACGATACAGTGGCAGGTGTTCGCAGTATTTTCCCGTTAACACGCGGGCAAGTAATCCGGGGCCCGCGATACCACGCTCTATCGGGCGGGACGGCGCCGGTGCTTCAACGATGCAGTCACATTTTGTACAGGCTTTTTTTACCCGTTCTGTGCGGATCACTTTCAGGGCGCTGCTCACCAGTTCCAGTTGTTCTGCACTGACTTCCCCCAGATAATCCAGCTCACCGCCACACTCCGGGCAACAGCTTTCTTCAGACTCCAGACGGTGTATTTCACGGGGAAGGTGTGCCGGTAACGGACGACGATGGCGCGACTGTCGCAACTGGCGGGGAACCTGTGGATCGTCTTCCCGCCCACTGCAACGATCGCTGTCCTGTTCGCGTTGTTTCAGCAGGGCCTCAGCCTGTTCAACTTCACGACGCAGTTTTTCAGAACGGGTACCGAACAGCATCCGGCGCAGTTTTTCTATCTGAGCCCGCAGATGTTCTATTTCCCGTTCATCCTCTTCGATCTTTTCTTCGGCACGTGCCAGTGCAGAGCGCAGGAAGGCCGCCGTCTCTTCAACCAGACTCAGTTGCTGGTCTTTCTGACGGAGCTGGCTTTCCAGTTCTGCAATGCGAATGAGGTATTTCTGACTCATGGCCGTTTTTATAATGCGGCCAGGCGTTTTTTACAACATTGTCAGGGCGTTAAGGCGGGATGTTTTTGGCTGACGCCAGTCCAGCTTATCGAGGAGCATTGCCAGTTGCGAGCGGGTAATGGATACCTTACCGTCACGCACCGCAGGCCAGATAAACTGGCCTTCCTCCAGACGTTTGGTGAACAGGCACAGACCATCAGCATCAGCCCAAAGAATTTTAACGGTGTCACCCCGTCGGCCACGGAAGATAAACAGGTGACCGGAGAAGGGATTAACATTTAACACATGCTGTACCTGTTCACCCAGCCCGTTGAAAGACTTACGCATATCGGTTATCCCGGCAACGAGCCAGATACGGGTACCGGATGGGAGTGAGATCATCTTCCCCTCCCGGTCAGTTCACGAATCAATACAGTGAGCAGCTCTGGTGAAGGATTTTCCAGCGTCATGTTACCGTGACGGAACTCCACCTTGCAGGAGCTGGCACTGACAGTAGTCTGAGTGGATAAGGGCGGAGTAAGAGCAGCCATCGGTTCTTTCGGCTCATCAGGCGTTATCTCTACAGGTAATAATTCAAGGCCTGCGTCAGAAGTGGTTGTCACCGGAAGACGCCGTGATATACGCCCTTCGTTTTGCCAGAGTCTGAGCCATTTGAAAATAACATTATCATTGACGCCATTTTCTCGTGCAATCTGAGCCACACAAGCACCGGGTTGTGATGCCAGTTCAACCATACGAAGTTTGAATTCATTCGAATACTTTTTACGAGGTTCTTTTCGCCAGTCCTGTAATTCCATACTTAGATGTCCGTCTGTGTCAGATGGGCGTCTAAGTTACCAATTCTTGTCTAATGGCTACATACGGCGGTCGGTTTACGCTTACCATATTCTTCATATGGCCCGGATATTACTTTTTTGACAAAGGCGTCTACCAGATTCATTGTTTTTTCCTTTTTGTGTTGAAAATAATTAATGCCAGAGCACAGCGAAAATAATGAATGCGCTGGCTGTGATAATTGCGATTTTCTCCCATATGATATTTTTCTCATGGGGGGGTTCTACGGAGATTATTTCTTCGCATTGAGATACCGGTATTCATGTTTTATCTTGGACTTTTGTTTTGTTGTCTGTCTGGCAGGCTGTTCTGCGCCCGTTTGTGACAAGGTTAGCTTATGGGGTTAAATGGTCACGGACATCATGCGGACGGTTCCCTGTCACATGCCATCTGGTTTTTTCATTCAAATTGAGAGATATTGCTAAGTTGAGTCGCTTGCGATAGTGGACTCCTGTTTGTAAGTGAGTGCCATTGTTTATTTCATGAAGAGGATTGATTATGAGCATGCCTCCTGCGATAGCTAATACTTTCTTGTTTGAAATGATGAAGAGTAAATCAAAAGACGTTACACTTGCTGCGATCTATGCATTAGGTGAAGGCCGGTGTCAGGCGGAGAACATTACTCGTGAATTACATAGATTGAGTCAAAGTGATGATATGGAAATAAAAATTGCTGCGATTAAAGCACTTGGTCGAATTTATCGGTAACGGCATAAGTTATCTGTTGTAATGAACAAAAGCCGGCTCATTTGAACCGGCTGTTATGGAGGGAGCTTATCTTAAAATACTTCGGCTACAGGCATGCCTGCAATCTGCTCCCACTCCTTACGCTTTTCCTGAATCAGGCGAGGAAAGTCGACAGGGTAATCATATCCTCGACTTGCCATTGCGTGCATGGTGTTTGATGCTGTTTCTGGATGAGCACACCATGATGGAACAGGAACCATTGGCAGATTGATGTATTTCGTATGAATTTCCAGTTTTTTGTCGTCTGTTACAGTACGAGTGAAATTATGAATGTCAAAACCGATAACATCCATAATGTTGCCTGGATAGATACGGACATACAACATTGTGCCATTTTTAAGGTCAATGCCGAAATAAGCTCCCTGGGTTAAAGATAATCCCTCATACCCCTTCTCTGGAGAGTAGAAGCCTGACTCTTTTATTGTTTGTACAACTTTTCTTATTTTTTCTCTCCTTGTTTTTGCACGTGAGTACATCCATATGCCTGGCGCAAGTAATAAGAACCAACTACCGAAAGTGACAACATAATCTTCGACCTTATTTCCGAAATAACGATCAGAACATAGCATTTCGGTAAAGCCTAATGCGCAGAACAGAAAAAAAGGTATTCCAAGAAAGAAATAAGCTTTTCTTAATACATAATAAAATAGCCACCAGGTTGGAAATCTGTCTGTTGTTTCTTTTTTAGCTTTCATATAATGCCTCCCCTCGTACTATCTATTATTTTAATGCCGATGGGGAGGTTGTGCAATATTTATATTGATATTATCCTTTTATTCCGTCCTTGTCGTCACTTCCTTTTGTATTATCTTTAAGACGATCTGTTTTCATTCCAGGAGTATGTCGGATATTGCGACTTCCTCCAATAAATATTTCTTTAACAGAATTTGCCATGCTGCCAAGCGTGTTGGCTCCATCACGTCCCCCTAGGAAGTTAATAACATGATCAGGTAGGTAGGCCTGAAGGGCAAATATGGCAGCTACAGTGGTTGTACAAATTCTGGCGTATATCAGCAAGAAACCAGCAAGACTGAAAATACCGGTCAGCGAATTGAACTGTACGTTAACCAGGGCAGCGCCAAATAATGCATTCAGTATTGTGCCTACGGCGATGATGGCTACAGAAGCAAAGAAAAAACCAAAGACCATGATGGGCGGCCTTATCATACTATCAATTAAGTATATATAACCGTAGGCTGCCCGACTTCCTCTGTCTTCTGATGTCCCGAGATGTGTTGCAGCCCACAGCGGCCCGGCGGTACATCCTATTAATACGCTGACTATCCAGTTCCCGATGCCTGTCATCCAGAAAATAAACGGAATGAATGGCAGGTAAATTGATAAGGAAAATCCAGCACAGAACATCAGGAACAAAAGAAAATAAACAGGTGGTGCAAGTGCTTCAAACAGCGCGGTAAGCATCGAAGCGGCACCTGTTAGTGAGTTAAAGAATTTTACAAGAATTGAATCTTTGCCACCGGCAACGACAACTCTGGCCGTTGTATATATAGTCCAGATTCCTTCTGCACTTACCATTGTTATATCTCCGATATTTTTCATTTTTATCAGAGGATTAATTTGAGCACTGGTTGTGCCTGTGCCACTTGTTTCCGTTGCAATCCTGTTAGTGAGACTAACAAGGGGGCCCATAATTTCAGACAAGGCAGATTTCGGATCTTGTGCATTTGCCATGCGTTGTTCACTGGATGATACTACTGTGCCCAGCGGTGGCGTATAGGAGGAATTCTGCAGTTGCGTCCTATAGGCACTCATGACCGCACTGAATAAGTCAGTATCACCAACTTCTCCCAGTGATGACATTGAAGTTACAGCTGGAGCTCTGTCAGCCAGCTCTGCCAGACGCTGGTTAGCAGTGGCAAAGGTCTGATACCATGCGCCAAGCGTTACCCACCCGTAGGTTGTGAGATAAGATTTAAGAGCCTCTTTTCTGGATTGCTCTCCGTTATCAGTGGGTAGCGATTTTTGCACAGCACGTTCGTATTCGTCGGCTGCTTTCTGAATTCGTGTCTCGATATCCGGCAGTGTTCCGTTGCCAGAATTTCTTTTTTCCAGAAATGTTGTCACAAACTCACTGGCAGCGTTGTCCATGTCGCTAATCATATTATCCATGGCTGCACGTTGTGCTGAGATAACACCGCTGTACTCGTTTTTACTGAAGGGATTAAAGAATTTTCCAATCGTCGACTGATCTGTTGTTCCGTTTCCTTCTACTGACAGGCTGGCTGTACCACAGATACCGCTGCCATTGGATACCGTGACAGTGTAATTACCACTGGCGGTTTTAGCTGATTCTGTCATCAGTGAAGTCGAGGATTTGGCGGTCTGATTAAAATCATTTAGTCCTGCGTTAACCGCATACTTACATAGTTCCATTTCAAAAATGCCACGCGCAGCTGTTCGTGTGGATGCCTGAACTGGCTGTACAGTCATTGAATAACCATTTGCGATATTATCAGCGGCAACTTGCACCATCACATTGGCGGACCCAACCCCCATTATCGATGCGCCCCATAACATAATGAGCTGAGCGAGACTCCAGCCATTTCCGGTAGGAACGATCATCAGAAAGCCTGCGACGAAACTCAGTATGCCGACAATATCGCGCCCGACGCTGAATACCTGTCCCTGATGCCCCGAACGCACAACATGGCGGATACTAATGAAGATACACCAGACGATAGCAAGTACGGCAATGATATTGTTGAACACCCAGAACATGCTTCCGATCAGGGTGGGGTCGCTGGTTGACAGTGGATTGGTGACCACATCACCGAATATCGTGACCAGCGCCTGGCGGGACAGATCGTCAGGATTGGTGGCGGCAGACACAATATCCTGATAGGTCACTGAAGCCATTGCCGGCAGTGAGGATATAGCAAGGCCTGCACAGAGTGCGCGAAGTAAAATTTTCACAGTAACTCCGGAATAGAATTGCGTATGGGCAAAGGCCACACAGGATTTAATTAAGGGGGATGGCGACATGCCAGTGGTACTGGCATCTGGACGTGATCAGTATTGTTTACTGGTTACGGCAATTAATGTGGCATTGCGCCAGCCATTGCGGTCGTTCAGAAAATCACGGAAAGCCCCCTGCTCGGGTTCGCTGACTTTTCGTTCATGCAACTGCCAGAGGCGGTATGTAACTATCAGAGCTCTGGAAGCACAAAGAGCGACGCCTGACAGAATCAACACAAGAGTGCTGATGGCGCGTACCTGTGTCATCAAAGGTAATGAGGAGGCGGCAAAGAGCATACCGCTGAGGAATAAAGCGATGGCCAGCAGACTCCAGCAGCATAACCGCCATACTGTTCTGCGCCGGCGGAAACGACGATCCAGGTCGTCTACTGACATATGGCTGGCCTGCAGAGCTTCTTCCCACGAGAGGCAGAGTTGCGCCTTTTTATTATTTACCTGACGAAATTTTTCCAGCCTGCTTTTTTGTTGCTTCAGCATATGCTGTACAGAATTCGTTATCAGGCGAGTCTCCATCAGAGGAACAAAAATGTTAATAATCCTCCGGGTGGCTATGCGGGTTATGGATAGTGATTTTTTGACGTTTTTCGTCTGGTCTGAATTTTCCGGTAACTTATTCATTGTTTCAGTCCTGTTCTGACGTCAGCTTTCAACGTGCGTTTGCCTGATTGATTGTTTTCTCAAGGCTACCGAGTTGTTTTTCATAATACTGGCGGGCAGTCAGAGCCAGTTGCTGGCCAGAGATAACATTACCCTGGCGGATCTGTTCTTTCAGATCGTTCAGCTGCCAGTTCATTTGCGCAGTGATTCTTACCAGTTCACGGAGCAGGTTATCCCCCTGCATTTCCTGTAAATCCACCAGGTATGCTGTGTTGGCGTAGCGCCGGCCAGCCTCAAAAGCTTCAAACTCACGGGTACTCATATATCCCCGTGCTTTTGCTTCTGGTGAAGCCACCTGGTCGAAGTAAGCGGCCGCTGAGTCTGACTGCAGTGTTTCAGCCAGTGCTTTACGTGTGCTTTCATTAGGCGTGCTGTCAGCAATCAACGTCAGTTGGGGATTCGACGCAGAATCAATGATGCCGTTGTATTCGTTCTGGAGTCCGACGTAGGTTCGCCCACTCTGGGTATTCACTTCTCCTTTACCCAGAGCACGACCGGCAGAGGGGCGGGAAGTGTTTTTCATGTAAGCAGTCGCTGCATCTATTTGCTTCTGATCCCATGTCAGTGCCGCAGGTGTGTCCGCTGTACCTGCGCCGTGGTAAATCGAGCGTACCTGACTGTCTCCACCTGGTATTTCGCCCACAGAAGGACAAACGGCGGTTCCTCCAAAACGTGCATATTCTGCTTCTGTACAGTAACTGGCGTGTATGGCCGCGCCATCATAAGCTTCCCGCACGGGAGAGTTTGCTGCGCTGGCCAGACGGTCGCGGATGCTACGGTTGCTCACACCGCCACCTTTACTGAGTTTTGAGGCTGCGGATGCTGAGGCACTTTTGCTTTCTGTTGCAATCCCTGATGCGGATTCACTGCAGATGGAGTCTGGCACGGTGAAGCTTTTCCGTGCCTCCTCGAGGCGCTGAGTTTCATTACTGAAAATCATCTGCTGACGTGTCGCCTGTCCGTTCTGGGCAATGACACTTGCCAGCTTTTCAGAGTTCTGATTGATAGCGGTACCCGTGGCTGTCTGGGTACTCAGTATGTCACTCAGCACACCTTTGATGGCCTCCATTCTGGGGACGACCTGCTGTTCAACGGGACGGCTGGCGACGACGGTGACTGAATAAGCATGAGCCTGGTATGCCGTTCCATTCAGGATAGCTATAAGGGCTGCGAGTAATGTTTTTCTTTGCATTTTATTGTCTCCTGCTCGGGGTGGAGCACAAGGTCAGGAAGGCTGTCGTATTTTCTGTCTTCAGGTAGTGGGGCCAGTGGGAAACACTGATATCGCCTGGTGATATAACCTTTCCTGTTCCGGTTATCGATGATGCTGAAAGAACGACGTCTGACGCGCCGTAAGGTGGAAGGGTCAGTATCCATAACAGGCCAGTCACCGGCACTCAGTGCCGGCGTTCCGGGAACAGATGGCCATAACCAGGTGTCATCGGACATCAGCGAAGTCAGCGGTGAAGGGAGTATCCACTGGATGACATGTTGAACGTCGAATGGTGCTTCATCCGGGACAGAAACCTGCCATATTGCCGTTGTTATCAGCTCATCTGTGCTGGACGGCAACAACAGCCGCATGCCTGTAACCTTTCCCTGTGTTCTGGCATCCGAGGCGTATATCACTCTGGGATTGGGGGCCGGATGTAACCTGAAGACACGTGACGGCAGAGTGAATGAGAAACTGTCACCTTTTACCTCAAGTTTTTTAAGAAATACCTGCCCTCTGGCAGGTCTCCGGCAGCGTGGGGTGATATGAATTGTACACATCAGAGATTGTATCCCTGTTTTCGGATGAGCTCCGAGGCCAGTTCTTCAATAACATTGTCACTGTTATGTTGGCCCGCCCGGTGCTCAATTAATGACGTTGCAGAACCTCTGGGGAAGTTTTCGGTCAGAATCTTACGTGCCCGAACTGAACCTAACTTATTTGTCAGTGTTTTACGCAGGGCACTGTCTTTTGGCGATGAGTTCAGCGCCCATAGCTCCAGTGGACCGACGGTAAATTTGAGTATTCTCGCAAGCGTGCCACTTTTTACCCTGAATACTCCCAGAACAGGAACACCACTACCATCTGGTGCCGGGCCTTCCGGCATTTTCAGGAAGCGTTTCAGCATAAATTCAGGAACGTTGAAGTTATCCCTCAGTACGGGGATATCTTCGGGTTTGTAGCGCAGTAACCAGAGAGTATTTGCTGACTTAAGAACGCTTTCCGGGTAGTCCCTCAGATACTGCGTACTCAGAACCGTGCGGATAGCAAACTTGCGTTGCTCACGCTCCTGGGTATCCAGATTTTCCCAGATGAAGTCAATGCCCCGGGCGTTATGCAGTTCATCATAAACTTTTGTCTTAACCTCCTGATCAAGTTGGTTAATACGTTTAAGAGCGATTTCATGGTATTCCCGTGGAAGCTGCTTTAACACTTCATCCCTGTATTGTGGCAGGGTGAAGTCACCACCGGCGATCTGACCTGCAAGCAGGTACATGATGCCGGTTTTAAGCCTGCCTGCAGGCGTTTTGTCACCGGCAACATTATTCAGATCGACAGCGATGACCCGGGTTTCCGGGTTGATCATAAACCGGGTATACCCGGATATCATGGGGTAGTCGTTATGTCCCTGCTCGAGCGCGCGGCGGATGTAGTCCAGCAGAAGTTCGTTTGAACCATCACGCTGAACAGTACCGAAAACATCCCTGAGACTGGTATGGCCCAGCATCGAGGACACTTCGGGAAGCTGGGGCATTGCCTGATAATGTGCCCGCTGAGCCGCCATGATATACCCGGCATTGTGGAGCATATCCCGGACTTCGAACCAGGTTGATCTGGCCCACCAGGTTGCATCATGTTTTTCATACAGTCCCGAGTCCTGCAGTGCTGAATCCACCAGTTCTTCCGTTGAGGCGCGATAAAGTCGCGGATTATTTTCACCGTACTCTTTAAAAGCCAGCTCGATAAGCTGGTTGATAATTTGTCGGGTGTCTCCGGGGTTACAGGGTTGACCGGTACCGGTATCGACACAGAGAGCACACAGCACCGATGACATGAAATTCTTTTCCGGCGTAATAGGCTTTTTAGCGCCGTACATCACGTCAAAAAGGTTACGGGTGTATTCCGGATCATTGCTCAGAATAATACCGACAGCTTCGTCTTTTCTTTCCGGAGGAAGACTGTCGCGAATAAGCTGAACCAGTCCCTGAGCACTGTATCCCTTATCGATATAGGCAATGAAGGGCAGGTTTTTCTGAGCAGATGATATCTGTATTTCCGACAATGTATTAATCAGAACTGATTTACCCAGTCCCGGATCGCCTGGTGCGAGTTCTGTATGTTTATTTTGTTGGGATGACGCCAGACCAACCTCAATTGCGGAACCGTCTTCTGTATGTAACATAAGATTCCCTTTACCTCGCCAGACAGAGCCTGCCCTGTTAAGCGGGAAAAGCGAGATGGCATGTGACAACGGGGGATACAGGGGAACCGGGCCGGAGCCTCCGGATGCCGCGAGAATGGTATTCACCCAGGCGCGTCGGGGATCGCCAAATGTTGTCGTGGTGCCACATACGCCCCAGCCTTCAATGGCTGATTTCAGAATGGCCTGGTTTCGTGTGCATATTTCACGTGTTTTTCCCCACGTGGAGGCCATGATGGTCATTATGCAGACAGGTTCTTTTTCATCCGTTGCCGCCAGGGCCATAACGGATTCATACATTGGACGAACGGCAGAAATGAAGCTGCTGTAAGTCAGAAGCGTTTTCTTCAGATTAAGAGCCTTCATCCCGCCGGGCATCAGATCCATTCTGATGCGCCAGGGGACTGCGCGGGGGACGGCACGGACCAGTTCGTTAAACGTCTGCAGATTTTGCGGAGGTAAAGTAATCGATACCATTCCGTGCCAGAGTCCGCCCGCCTGAACCAGGTTGCCCTGTGTGGTCACCTGAGTGTTGAATAACTGCAAATGCAATGAAGGAGCATGTAGTACGGATTCATCGTCAGTCCAGCGATATCCCGCTGGCTGGGCATCTTCAGGCAGGTGGGGTTGCCAGTTACGCGGTGTGCTGTGCCGTTCTGTCTGACGACGTATTTCACGCCCGACCTCGTGTATATCCAGTAGCCGGAGAATCAGGCCATCAGATGAATGTCTCAGTGCCTGTTCCACATTATCAAGAAAAGCTTCGTGGCGGATTTTCAGTGCAGATAAGGTCCACTGCCAGGGGGACTGGGCAAAGCGTGCTTTCGGTACCCGTTCAGCCAGTCTTCTGACAAGCTCATCATGGGCGGTGCGATCGCTGTTGCTGATAAGGTCGGGTCCACTCCAGATCGCCAGCCAGCAACGCTCCCGGACCAGCCATGGGGACAGTGTTGTGACTTTCTCATCGACCACATCCTGTAACTGGATACCTGTATTAGCCAGTGAGCGCTTTTGTGGGGCGACCATGTCTTCGATTTCTTCTTTCCCCATGTCAGGATCACGCTCAAAAACGAAGCTGATTTTATGACCGCTGTTTTTATATGCCGTATTCAGGCTGTCACTCATGCTGGTGATCAGCGATTCCAGTGAACCTGGGCCAGTCTGGTCGGATGCTTCATCCATTTCCCTGAAAGCACCGCTGACTTCAAAGACAGAGAGATATTCTCCACGCTTTGTGGCTGCAATATAGGGCGAATTCAGCCATGGGCGACGTTCACGATCCTGTCTGTCCAGACCAATTACAGTACGTAAATCGCAATACTCAACAAAACTGCTTGCGACAGAGAAACGGGATAGCGTGTTCAGACAGTCTTCGATAGTGAAGATTAAACGGTTTATGTTCATAGGTGAGGGAACTCCGGACTTACAGGAGGGAGGTTTGTGCAGTTTGATTTTTTTAATGCCACCCCGCGCTGGAGTGGCATGAAGAAAAATCAATCAACGTATTCTTTTTTGATGAATGAATCTGGTGTCAGAATCAGGGCAATCCCGTTCATTTTTTCACGCAGGGGCGAACGACCGGAAGGTGGATAGCGACGAAAAACGTCAGCGAAATCGGCCGGGCGGAAACTGCGGAATTTATCCTCAACCGCCAGTCTGTTTTGCATCAGTGCAGAGAGCGCTTCCCGTCCCCGCCGGACCCGGAACTTATCATTACTGAAAACTTCCTGTAATGAACGACGGTTAAGGGCCACGACCGTGGATGGATGAAGGTCGGGTAGCCACACCATAACGCCCTGTGCTGCGGCATAACCATTCAGTGAATGCCAGGCGTGGCAGAAAGCACATAAGCTGTAAGGCGGGCCGTCTTCATGAAACAGTTCCTGCTCTTTCTCTGACAACGACTCTGTACTGGTGATTTCAGCTTTCTGTACATGGCGGAGTGAAAGACGTCTGGCAGACAGACGGGCCTGCTCAAGCGCCCGTTCAGCGGCTTTTACTGCCGTGTTGTACTTTTCCTTTTCGCCGGTTGCGACTGGTTCACCACGCTTTTTTAACTTATCCAGATGTTCTGTGGCCTTATTAAGACGAACTCGTGTGTCACTGATTGTGTCGGTAAGCTGTCTGAGTGGCCATGAGTCATCCAGTCTGAAACGGTGCCTGACGTTTTGCCGGCAGCAGATACATCGACCGGGCGTTGTTAATTCCGGTTCCGGTAACAGTGGCTCCTGTGTATGAACCACATCAATTTCTGGAAAGGGATACAACCACAAGTCTTTAATGCTGTGTTGCATGAGCAGGCTCCGTACTGGTGTAACGTTTCACGGCTTCCAGAATGATGTTTGCGATTTCATCGGAACAGCATTCTGCAAAAATGAATTCCTGATCGTCCCGACTGTCGTGGGCAATCACATTGCCGTTTTCTGTTCGTCGTAACGTTATGTGCTCCGGGCTCCAGGCAGACATATGTGCCTCCTTGTATTGCCGAATAGGAAGGGCACCGGATAAATGCCAGTGCCCTGGACAAGATTAGCCAATGGAAATTGAGGAAATCCCCAACTGTTTCTGGCTGCGACTCATCATTTCAGGTCCGGCGACAAGTACCGCCCCAATGACGATAGATACAATGCAACTAGCCAGTCCCATCCCCCCTTGTTTCCCAACTTTTTTCAGGCCAATCAGGCCCCCGAGAAACAGAATTACGCCGATGAACTGCGCAATAGTCAGTGATGATGACTGTGCTGTTTTGGCACCTTGTTCGACATTGCGAACCATATCGGCAAGATCTCCATCGGCAAGAACGGCTTTGGGCAGCAACATCATGGGAATGAGCAGCAGGAACTTAGTCAGTTTGCTCCGGCATGACATTACAAACAGTTGTGCGTGGATAAATGCGGCGTACAGACGGGCCGCTACGACACGAATACGTGACATAGTTTCTCCTTAAATGGATATATCAGTGGTTTATATGAAGGTGAAAAAAATCAGAAGACGATTCCAATGCTTGCCAGCAGGGCATTGAGGACACGATCGATAAAGACCAGCAGGACGCCGGCAATAAATTTGACGTTTCCCTTACTGACGGATTCACTGGCACTCAGTGCGGTATGTCCATCGAGTCCGGCCTTGCGCCAGATGGATATCCCGTTCATTACAAATCCAACACCGGCCAGCTTGGCCAGCGACAGAACTGCATTTGCTGCGCCAGCAGCAGCGCCAAACGTCTGAGGTTGTACATATGCAATCGGGCCAAATGAGTCAGCCCTGAATCCCATTTGTACGCCTCCGGCGTTAATCATTGCCGGGAGTGATACGAGCATGCAGCTGGTTAACATCCCCGCAATAAATTTTCCGGGAGACATTTTTACCGGACCGGCTGAACGGGCGCGGGCAAACAGGGTAATCATGCTGATCACCCCGATGAATTCTCCCCAGGTAAACAGGAAATCCATTCCGGCACTGAAAATACTGCTGGCAAAGTTCTCAATGGCGGTCAGGGCATCCATGTTCATCAGCGTAACGTCCCTGCACTGGTGATGATGGTCCGGGTAGTCGGATCAATCCGCTGGATCACCACATTGCCCAGCGTCTGACCTTCTCTGACAGCCCAGGTACTACCCTGCCAGCGAATCCAGGCCATACCAGTTTCCATCGACATGATTTTCATTCCGTTAAGTACAGACGACGTTTTTTTCTTTGCTGGATGCGGTGTGGAAGAGGATTCAGTGACGCTTTTCTGTGTCATTATTCCGTTCAGGCGGCTCCGGATATCATCCAGCTGACGGCGTGTTTCCTGTGCGTATTCTTCATCCTTTTTTATAGCTTCGCCCAGCTTGTTAATGCTGTCGTGAAGCATATTCAGTGTTGCCTGAATTTTTTCATCGCGGTTATCCAGCTCTGTTTTTACATCCCGGGCAAGCTGGCTCATATCTTCTCCTGTCCGGACAGTCATAGTCTCAGTGGACTGAACGGAAGGTGATGATTCTTGTGTGGTTTGCCAGGTCTGTACGCCAGCATCCGCATCATTAAACGGAGGCATGCCTGTTTCCGATGGCGCTCTCAGGAACAGATACCATATGGCTGCGAGCAACACGACTGCACATAGCCCCCATGTTGCTACAGATATCCCCCAGACGGAACGTTTCCAGAAGGGGGCGGGTTTCTCTTCGGGTTCACCGAAGCTGCCGGTTTCATCTATTTCTGTTTCAGGTTTCATTATGGTGTCTCCGGTTGTTCATCATACCGACGTTGCATCACAGCTTTTCTTTGCTCCATGGCTGTCTGCATTCGTGCCTGCGAGCGTTGTTCCGCCTGTGATGTACGATTAACTGAAGGGGAAATGCCACTGGAAAGGGAAGATGACCTGGCGTCGTTTGTCATTACCGGGTCAACAAACAGAATTGATACGACTTCATGCTGATACACTTCTACCTGTTTATAGGGCTCACTTTCTGCCTGGCGGGTTAATATCTGACTTCCTCTTTCCGCCATACCACCGGCAATAACGCCCGCAACAGCTTCACCACTGGGCATTCCCACGCGTCCGGTAACCGTGCCATAGTTACCCTGAATAACCTGCGTGTTGGCATCTTTATAAAGTGTGCCAATACTGCCCACACCTCCTAACACTGACGGCAGAATGATATGTTTAAACCAGCGTGTATTCACATTGCTGGCCACGGATGACATCAGGTTGTCTTCCCGTTGAGCATATGCATTGACCTTAAGGTCCATGCCGTTCCAGCTCATCCGGTCGAAATGGATCTCCACGCCGTTACCCACCAGTTTGACTCCCGGACTGAACAGCGTTGCCCCTGCCCAGGGGCCAGCGGGAATGGTTGCGATAACCTTGGATGACGGGTTATCAGAATCCACTGCAGTATCAATATATGCCGGTATACGGGTCAGAGCAGGTATCAGTTGTATCCCTTTTTCTGCTACAGGCGTGGACAGGCTGGCATTCTTTAATGCGAATTGCTGCGTACCATTCTGCCCTGTTGTTTCTGCCGGAGATTTATTCCACATAGTCGTTGCTATGGTTGGTGTACTACCGGCAGGATGCTGATCTTTTATTCTTACAATCAGCTTTTGCAGCCGCTCCATACGTTTTTCACTGGCTGCTCGATCCTCCTGTGGTGTGCCGGAAGCCTGGCGATGAGCATAGTTTTCCGGTTTTGCTGCAGGCTGTTGTTGCTTTTCCTGAGTGTCCGGAATATCAAGCCCCTGTGGAAGACTGGCAATGAACGTCTGATTATTGCGGGCTGCAGCTGCGGCCCCTCGTTCATTATCCGCTCTTAACAGTTCACGATAGTGAGGCGTTTCGGTAACGCTGCGCGTTCCGCCGCTTGCTGCACTGTTAATGTTCACGGCTGACTGCATATCGCTGTTACTCCCTGATAGTTTGGAAAACGCGATATAGCCGCCGCCAAATAAGATGATGCTGCCCAGTCCAAGCAGGGCAGCCAGTTTCTTTCCGGATTTACCGGCATCCTGTTCAGCACTCATGATTACTCCAGTTCTGGTGTCACGTGAATGGACTGGCCATTCACAGAGAAAGTCAGTAGTGGGGTGACGGGAAGTTTCCAGAGATGAGTTCCGTCGGCAGAGGACAAGGTCTGTTCAAATTCATCGCGCAACATCGCCCGGGAACGAACCAGAAGGTCATCGCCGTGTTGCCAGATCGTTGTATCCGGGACATTACCTGTGAATTTCAGCCTCTTAACTGAAGGGTCCCGGGGAGGAATACCATCCAGAAATGCCTGTAATGTTGCATCATGCAGGGCGATCTTATCCGTCGGGATGGAGACAACCGGGCTGGTTGGTCCCTGCCGTGGTATTCGCAGATCCAGACGACTGTCCATTTCCTGACTGGATGACGGCGTATCTGTTTCGCCACTGGTTACGTTCAGGATGACCGGTACCGACAGACCTTTCAGGTAGACAGAAATATTTCCGGATGCCCATGGCCGCAATGGTGTGATTGTCACCATGTTCTCATTGTACTGCACATCAAAGAGTTTTGGTGCCGCGTTATAAGGAGGATCGGATTGTGGCCATGGTGAACCGTTGATATCGGTAAATGTCACCACGCTCAGGTTGTTCATGGCTGTGCGAACAAGAGGAAGGCTGGCACCGGGGGACAGATTAACTGTCAGAGAGCTGATACGGGGTACAACACTGGTGATGGGCGCATTGATGGCCCGCTCGTTATCCGCCATGAGACTGCGTAGTGAGCGAATCTCATCGGCGGAGAGCTCAGAATCAAGCCTTGCCGCATCCTGTACCAGCGGGCTGGCCTGCCCGGGGGCAGGCAGCTCACCTTTTACCAGTGTTGCCGGAACACCTCCGGTGTTTTGGGAGGCGTTCTGAACGTGATCGCTGGCAGAATTTGTCGTTTGTGGTGTGCGTGCGTTCTGCCATCCTGCGTTATCTGCAGACGTGGCGGCGCTGCACACCAGGAGCAGTGTGCTCAGTAAATAACGTGATTGCATATTACTTATCTCAGGAGTTCGGTCCGGCGTTACGGGAGATCATCTGCCGGATTTCCATACCGGATGGTTTCAGTCTGGGGTCAACACGCTGGATGGTGATTTCGAAAACAAAAGACTGTTCTGGCTTGCTGGTTGTCTGGCCGACCAGACGCATACGGACAGGATACTGGAATGTCCAGAACCATACGCCGTCGGACATTTGTCCCTGTCGTACCAGAACGCCAGCACCTGTCGTGGCGGTCAGATTCATCTTCTCTTTCTTGATCGTCTCCAGAATGTTAGATGCCTGTAATGCATTCACATATCCGACAAAACCTTCGTCAGAAAAACGCGGAGACAGGGAGGAGATCTGTGAACGATAGTGCACAAAATCCAGGTTGAATGCGGTCGCCAGTGCCTGGCTGCCAAAGGCCATTGCATCATTCTGACTCCATGCTGGCTGACTTGTTGGTGCCAGCCTGACCAGACGACCATTGTCTGTAGCGAAATATTCGCGCTCCACATTCGTTGAGTGCCAGTACTGAATGGCGTTACCAGTAATACTGATAAGAAGACATGTGCCCGTACATAAAAGCGCTTTTATCAGCGCAGGGACATTATTTGCCCGCTGTTCTGACTGCTTCATAGCCCTGATTGTGCTCTTCAGTATTTCCGGGTCAGGTGCCGGATGTGATGGCGAGGATGGCTCGGTATTTTCGGTCATAGGTTGTAGTCCTTCCAGGGATCAATATTCCCCGGCAGCTTTTCATTCACCTTGTCCACGACCGCGTCGCAGACCTGGTTTTCCAGCTGCGACAGAATGTCGTCAAGGCTGGGGAACTGGGGGAGGTTTATGCTGATTTTTTTGATTCGTGACAGACAGGACTGCAGGGATGAGGAAACATCGTTTTCACGTTGTGACCATGCATCCGCAGCTGCACGTGCTCGCTCATATCCTGTATTACTACCGGCCTGTGCCGCGCTACCCGCACGACAGGTTGCAGCACTTGCCGTGGATGAAATCAGGATAAGGCCGAGCACGGCAACCAGAGACTTATGCATGTTCATATGGCTTCCTTACCGGCTCATCGGCCGGGGCTGTGGGAGAGATCCTGATGCAGAGTTTTTTCCTGCCTGTCCTCCGGCTTTTGGCTGTTGGACCACTGCTGCCATGACTGCTCGAAGCCCAGGTTCCGGTACAACGCATCAGGTTGTTTTTCCGGCGTGTAGACAGCAGCAAAAAGCGGTTCTTCCCGGGTTTTCAGATGAAACTGCATAAGCTCCGGTGCAGGGCGATTCGTGCTGTCAGCATCGTGGTTTACCGCTTCACCATAACCTGCAAAGCGTAAACCTTTGTCGGTCAGCGCATTGATAACCAGCTGACTGTTGTCGGCTGATGGGGTGGCCAGTGCCGGATACAATGTGCCGTTCAGCCGGACCACACCCTGCAGATGTTCATCGGCACTCTGGACAAGTAGCAGGTTGAGTTCACGCGTATCCTTATCCACTGATCCCAGAACAGGTGTCAGCTTGTCAGGGGCTGCGCTGGTTATTTCTGTTACCTGATTTGCGTTCTGTGGCGCGGAGACCGGATGTCGGTCTTCACCGATAAACAGATGTGAGCCGACGTTTTCTGGCATACGTAACGCTTTCATCTCTTCGGGCCACCCCTGGCTGATTTGCGCAGCCACTTTCATAAAGGTTTCGACCGGAATCGCCTGAATACGCTGACCTTTATCCGGATTATCATGTGATACCGAGATCCCGTTGGTAACTGACTCCATGGACCACTTATTCCGGAAACGTGCTTTTTGCTCTCCCGGGAGGATGAATTGTTCGCGGTTCTGAAGTGTCAGTGTCACCACGTCACCTTTCTGATGGTTTTTGACCAGACTTTCCAGTTGTTCCCCCCAGTAGAGTTTGCTGCCACTGCGGTTTTTAAGCTCAACAAAGAAACTCTCTCCTTTGCCGGGTGCATATTCAGCACGACCAAAATTGTGCAGTACGGCAGTCACGCTCTCTCCCGGGCGAAGTTTTCCTGGTGGTTCTTCGTCTGGTGCCACATCTGCCGTTTTGCCCGGTTCAGCCGGTGATGGTGCAGAGGCGGTGCTGACGGTTGATGCTTCAGGGGCTACTGGGGACGCCGGGGATTGTGTGGCTTCTTTTTCCTGAACGGGGTCAGGGACAGCCGGTTGTTCTGGGGTATTCCGGTTAAGTTCCGGTGTTGGCTGATGGGTGACAACTGCATCCTTACTGACAGCCATTTCCTTGCGTAATTTTTCTAGTTCAGCCCGTTGATCTGGCAATTTCATCCGGACATCGATGTTGTGCTCGATAATCAACTGCATTGCTTTTTGCTTAAAGGCATCACTGCCCGTCAGCTCTATGACGCCCCCATAAAATTTGGTGGCCACAGCAAGTGCGGCCAGAACGCTGCGATCGTCATTGCTGGCACCGTTGACCATTTCCAGCCGGTTTACCCGGTCAATGAAGGCAGGTTTGCCATCCAGTTTGTACAGGACGGTTCTGTCTGCTCGTTTTTCCCAGTCAAGCTCTTTAAGAATTTCGTCCATGTTGAGCGATATCGGTGCATCAGAACGTTCCGGGGCGTAGACAATACTGTCAGGTATCGGTGGAGTCGTCGTGGTTTCCGCTGAGGGCGTGGGATCACTGTTCTCATGCGCCTGTGAATCCGTTTTTTTACGCGTAAAAAGGCCACGCGCTTTGTCGAGAAACGATGAAGTATTATCAGAAGGTGATGTGCTCTGAACAGGTTGCTGCGGAGTGGGTTCATCCCGGACAGCCGGTTCTATAGTGGCTGTTGTGGCCTGAAGTTCTGACTCATCTGCCTGAACGGGGCCTGTGTCCGGTTGCGACGGCATATCACTGTTTTCCTGCAGATGCTCAGGATTTTCATTGTTCATCAGCTCCTGATATGCGCTGTAGTCTTCGTATTCTTCAGGGCCATCTGACTCAGGAAGGAACGGCTCTGGCTGAAGGGGAATGTCTTCAGTTACATGGCTGACCGCCTCTTCCCGGGGAGTATCCGGGGATATTCCGGTGCTTTGTTTGTCATCAGGCTCCGTCATCACGGTCATTTCCTCTTTGACTGCATCAGGGGAAGGTGATGGTTCGGCTGATTCATTCATGGTTTCAGATGAGGGGCTGTCTTCAGGGGCGGCGGGGGCAGCAGCAGGGGCCGGTATTTCTGGTGAAGTGCCGGACTCCTGTTGTAACTCGTTTTTTTCCGGTTGTGACAGTTCGGCTTCAAATTCACGCCAGTCTTTATCTGTGGCCACAGAGACAACTTTTTCCGGAGGTTCCGCCGGATGAGCGGGTTCATCAGGGGCAGACGCCGTTGTACTTTCCGGGGATGCCGGTGATTCTGCAGGGGAGTCCTGAACTACAGAGCTTTCCGTTTGCGCCTGAACGTTATCAGGGTGCCGCTCATCTTTGCCGTTATTTTCAGTGGCGTGACTGGTAAATGACAGTGTTTCATCAGCAATGTTACTGCTGGAAGCAGTTGGTTGTTCCTGCTGCGTGGCGGACGGCAGAGAAGGTCCCTGGTCATGGCTGTGCCCTGTATCGGGTGATGTTTCAGGATATTCTGTCGGAGTCATGGTTTTTTCCTCAGTGTGGACCGGTGTAAAAACGAGGTTGCCGATCACCAGTGCCTCCCGGATTTCCGGGGTGTTACTGTTGGGGGTGGAAACCCCGATATGTTCTAGCTGGGCGTTGATGACATGCTGAAAAGCGGCCCGTCCCCGGCTGGCGTCCAGGTCATTGAAATCGGTCAGTCCCTGCGCTTTTTCGGCATCGGTGAACGCAGGAAAGATGACCGATCCTCCTGTCAGTTCTGCGGCTTTTGTTGCACTGACGATACCTTTGTTAACCTGGCGTGCATGATCGTTGTCGGCACAGAAGATAAAGGGGCTTTGCTTCCATTTTTGCCGGGCATCTTCGGCCACGGCAATCATGTTGCCCGCATCCACTGTCATCAGCACCGGAAGGCCTGTGGCTTCGTGCAGGGAGGCGGCAGTGGCATAGCCCTCGGCAAACAGCACCGGCTGGCCGTTGCGCGGTGTACCCAGCGCAAACCAGTTACCGGTTTTCTCGGAATCTTTCAGGATGCGGGCATCCTTCCCGCCGGTGACCGGAATGCGCTGGTAGGAGCGTATTGCGCCGTTACGGTTGCGGAAAGGAATAACGAGCTCATTTTTGTCGTTTATTCGCACCCCCGGCGCAGCCTGAATGCCTTTCCGGGTCAGGTATTCATGTGCCGTGGCCTGCGGCCATTTGTTGACATAGCGGCGGGCATAAGCAGCCTGTCGGTTGTACTGTGCTTTCAGTTCCCGCTCAGCGTCCTCCCTGCGTTGCAGCGAATGCGCTTTCAGGTGAAGCCTTGCGCGGGGATCTGTCTGCTCTCCGCCGGAGAAGGTCCAGTTGACCGGCGAATCATCCGCGCTGCGATAATCCCTGTACCAGCCGGCAGGTCTGCCGTCCAGGAAGCCGCGATATGCGCCACTTTTTTGCCCGTTTTTGTCATCGGTGGTCGGAACCCGGTGGATTTTACCGTCCATGGCCGGCAGTTCTTTCAGAACCAGTCCGGCATTTTCCAGTACCTGGGCAAACTCGGTGACCGGATCACTGCCGTTCATGGAGACTTCCTGCGGTCGGGGCAGCCAGCGGTCCAGCATGGACAGGTCCGCCCCCGGGCGGGCAAACCAGAGTTTGTGCTCTTTATCCCAGAGGACGGGCGTGTGCCCGTTCATCGGGGGATGTGCTTTTTTGAGATCTTCTATTTCATCTGCAGGCACGGCAAGCCAGGTGCGGTAGCGGGATACAGACGGCATGAGTGCTTCTCCTGAAAAAAGACGGAAAAAAACCACCGCCGGAAGCCGGGGGTGGCTGGGGGGATAGAAAATTGGGGGAGAAATGTTTGTCAGGGTCTCCAGTCTGTACCCTTATTCCAGCGATCCTGCCAGTGTTCAAGATATTGTGCGGCTACATCCGGCATATTCTTAAGCACAACGACATTCTCTGAATTCTTGCGTGCAGCAGCACGAGAGAAGTTATAGGAGCCGGTTTCAACCGTGTTTCCGTCAACAATGATGACTTTGTCGTGATGGATGGGGAAGGCATCTACAGTCCGGAGAGGAATGTCCAGCAGGTTGATATATTTCATCGCTTCCTGACTTGCCCGGTTCGTATTCCCCTTGTCATCAACAACAATACGGACGTCCACTCCGCGTTTTTTCGCTTTTGCCAGCGCATGCATTACATCCGGGTCGGTGAAGGAATATGCCATCATCCTGATGGAGCTTTCCGCACTGTTGATTGTGTCAAGCACCAGAGCGGATGCGCTTCCTTCAGGAGAAAAGCCGACCTTCACGGATGGCGTGTCGATCATTGCAAACGATGGTGTCGTGAACAGTAACGGGCATGCCAGTAGCGATACCCGGAGCAGAGTAACGATAATTTTTTTACCTGACATAAAGACTCCAGAATTTAATCGAGGCCAGTCCAGTCTCGTGGTGATTCCGTATGGTGGCGATACCACCATGGACGACCGGAGGCGATGGCCCCTCTCAGAATGCTGTAAATGCGAGTACAGATCGTCCTGACAGTCCAGCCTGAACGGTCGAGAATAACGAAAAATAAAATGATGCCGGTGCAAATCCAGAAGGTTGTTTTGGAGGGAAAGGGGCATATAAACAGATAAATCATGGTGAACGGCAGAGGTACGCCCTGGATGTTGACTGGCGGTGTTGCATATCGCCAGAAACCTTCTCTTTTCATGACCGTAACTCCCCTGGCGGGATAAAAAGAATCGCTTCTCTTCGGTCAACTTCATTCCGGATATACATTTCCAGAATCTGGTCCCGGATACGGCGCTTCTCCTGCCGGATTATGGCATCAATGTGATGCCCCCACTCTGCATGTGGCATTCCGGAAAGATTGTCGCGAAGCTCATCGTTAATGACGATATATTCCCGGACGGCTTTACGACCACCGTCATTTGTTCTGACCAGAACCTGAACCAGAATGAACTGCAACAGTGACAGGACAGCCCAGGCCATCGAATCCCTGATGACAGGGGGAAACAGCCCAAGAAGACGTGCCAGCGTTTCACCAGGAGATTTCGTATGCATGGTGCTCAGGCAGTAATGTCCGGTGTTGCCTGCCTGTACCGCTGCGTCGGCGGTTTCGTTATCCCTGATCTCACCAACACCGATAATTTCGGGATTACGTCGTACAGCAGAACGCAGTCCGGCAGCAAAACTGACCACATCACGCCCGATTTCTGCCTGATGCGGTGGGAGCAGATCGTTTTCATTTCCCAGGATATATTCCACCGGGTCTTCATATGTCACGATTTTGGCGTCGGGGAAATTGTCCATAATGTAACGGTACAGTGCTGAACACAGCGTTGATTTTCCTGACCCGGTTTCACCACATACAAATCCCAGACCGCTTTTGCAGACCATTGCTTCAAGCAGGTCTGGTTCAATGTTCATGGAGAGAATGTCCGGTATTTCTGTCGGGATGACACGCATGGTTATTGAGATTGCTTTCTCCTCCGCACCAGATGTGCCCTGAATGAGGTGAGAGCGTAACCGGATGCGTTCTCCGCGTTTAAGACCATAGCGCCCGGATGCATCCCCGTTAATCTGTATCGTCCTGTCAACCGGATTGCCTGCCAGAACGCGGGGAATGACTTCCCGACCGAACAGTTCATCAATCAGGGAGGACATGAGTGTGGTTGGTAACGTTGCACTGGAACAACGCACCCGTCGGCCAAAGCGACTGACAGATACAGGTGACCCGCCGGTCAGATCCACATCACTGACTTTATGTGCGGCACACCAGACAAAGAAATGCCGTAGTTCATCTGCAGTGAAACGCTGAAACGGAAAAAGACCAAACTCATCAGGAATATTCATCGGGAGCCTCCTTCAGTGCCTATAAGCGGACGCCAGTGAGATTTCTGAAGATTGAATTCCGCATGATTTTTAAGGCGACGAACACGATCTCCAGTGACCAGTTTTTTCCCGTCACCTGTAACGGTTTGCATTTGATCAGAAACATCCGGACGGGTGATCATGCCCTGACGCCAGAGAAGTGAGTACAGCATCATGCCCCGGTAATCACGGGTGAGGGTTTTCTGGTTGGCTTCAAGCGTCAGGTCGGCGTTTTGTCTTCCTTCCTGCCATCCCTGCCGTAATGCGGTTTCCCACACTTTTCGTTGCACGCTGTCTTCTGGAACGACGCTGCCTTCTGTACCCGGAGTGGCTGTTGTTGAAAGCCCCCGGAGAAGCCAGTCACGCCAGCCCGGTGGATTGCTGACAAAGCGTTCAGGGCGAATGATGGTCCAGACCCGGGAAGAGGTCCGGATTTGATCTGGCGTGATATGAGCTACGTCCTGTGCTTCATCAATAACCGGTGGTAGCCAGCCTTCCGGGCTAATCAGTGGCCGGAAATCGTATAAGGCATTAAGTGTGCTTTCCCGGGCGTTGAGTGCCTGAATCAGCTCCCATGAACGCTGAGCCTTGCCACCACGAAATCCAAGCGTTTTACCTGCGTCGGTCAGCATTTTCCAGCGTGTTTCTGACAGACTATCCGGCTTTTCACTTCGTGGTTTAAGCCATGCATTAATGTCAGGTGGTGGCGTATTGACACCACCTGGCGAGATGGTAGGGGAAGAAGAACAACCAGTAAGCAGTATTACTGGCAAAATGAGAGAGGTGAGTGCTTTCATTTTTTCCGGTTCTCCGGCTGCATGAAGCTGACCTGTAACAAGCCCGGATATTGATGGATTGTTGCTCTCCAGGCTGTCTGGGCTTCAATAAGTCTCAACGTATTGGAAAACGTCATATCCCGGACGTGAAGGTTGACTGGTAACGGCAGGCGGACACCATTGTAGTTAAACTGCATCCCCCTGACTCTGGCCAGTTCGTTCAGTAATTCAATTGCATCACCTTCCCAGTCAAAGGAAAGGCGATCGCTGTTAGCTGTCAGAAGATGAGACCCCGTTGAAACCGGAAGTTGGCCGGAAAACACACCTTTGTCCCATAATGTGTACTGAGTGTGCCGGGTAACCGCCACATCAGAGGCAGCACCGTAGTTACGCGGAACAGGAGTATGCTGAGAAGGGGAGTTGCAGCCAGCCAGAAAAAGGGCGGCAAGACACCCCGCAGGTATAATACGGTTCATAATAATTCCTGAGCAGTTAAATCAGAATGGGATATACCGGTGCTCCGGTACAGACAGGATGATGTTTGTTTCCGGCTATACTTGCGTTACCGGAAATAAATGCCAGTGTGGCCAGGTAAATAGCCTCATAGTTTACTGAAGGTGATTATTCCTGATACTGGCTGGTTGATGTGTCGTCAGACATAAAACGAATATGAGCGTAATCTTTAACGCTCCGCGCCGAATCGATCCATGATGGATGACTCGACGATTTATGAATCGAACGTACCGGCGCTTGTCCCTGAAACAGTTCCCGGCCCTCGTCCGGATAACCTGCAATTCAGACAGGCACATGTGCCCGTACACTCTTGTATCTTACTGAGTATATCAGAATTTATGTAAATTCAAATATCCTCTATGCCTCTTTGTTGTATTTTCCGTCAAGTATGAGCCGGGTACCATCGTAATGCATGATCAGGGCATCAAGGTACGCCGGTTTGAATTTCTTGCCGAGCCTATCTCTGGCCAGAAATGATAAACAATGATTATGTGTCATTATTACTATGTTCCTTTTATGAGATTCTCTTGCGATTGATTCAAGCGTCTTATAAAGATCATTATTGCAGTCTGATAAACTGTCCATAACGACGGGTTCTTTACCGGAGAAGAATTTTGCAGTTTGTATGGTTCTTACCGCATTGCTGGAGTAAATATCATATTCACTGAAGATTGTTGCGAACTTAATACCTTCCTGCTGTGCTTTCTCTGTACCGGTAATAGTGATTCCGCTTTTATCCGAATAGCATGGCATATCTGAACGGTCGCAACGTTCTCCATGGCGGAAAAGGAAAATAACGGTGTTATCAGCATTAATTTCTTTTGCCTGTTCCAGGGTGATATCGGGAAGCGAGCTTTTTGCTTTTGTCACTGCAGCTACCAGGAAAACAGAAAATAAAAGAATGAATGCTGTCTTTGAATAAGAAGAACGTGGTTTCATCATGTTATTTAAAATGAATATAAAAATACCCCCGGGTTTAGTGCCGGGGGCGGGGACAGTAATCAGAAAGTGAACTGAAGTTGTGCCATTGCACCGTAATCGTGGTCAGTTCCTACCAGGCCGGAAACATCGATATGTACGACGTCAAATGGAGAGATACCAACGCCAGCGGTGAAGGCGCTTCCGGAGTTTGATGCCATGTTCTGACGATAACCGGCACGCAATTGCGCCCATTTCCATGCGTTAAATTCAGCACCAACACTTGCAAACTGACGTTTGCTGTCAGAAGTGAAGCCACTGGCAGGAGTCAGATCAACGTCAAGAGCAGTGGTAAACAGGTCATTATGCCAGGATACACCGGCGGTTGCCTGTGGACGAACTTTGAAGGTTTCTTTAAAGCCATTGACGACTTTAGTATCAATACTGCGTGGAATGATGTTCTGGGCAACAAGACCGACAGTCCAGTTGTCATTCAGGTCTGTATAAGCACCAATATCGGCGTTGAATCCGTTTTTCGTGTTGTGGTACTTGTCACCGTCAAAATCGTCTTTGTCGTAATCACGAACCGTTACGTTGTAGTTAAACAGGTCCACACGCTGATATTTTGGTGTGACGCCAAGAGACCATTTTTGTCCGGCCGTTTCCAGTTCTTTGGCAAATGAAATTCCGACGTCGGTAATTACAGCTGCACGCCCGAATGCGCGTGAGGTCAGGGCATTCTTATCGACGTCGGTAATTGTTCCATTGGCAACTTTGTCCAGATAATCCAGGTCTGCATCGTTTACTTTTCCGTTTACGCTGACAGTTCCGTAAGACTTGACCATAAGGGCAAACGGCAGAGTGTCATTTGCCATGGCTGCTACAGCTGATACACCTACCTGAGCATCTGCATTGATATTGCGGAATTCCTGCAGACGATGTTTAAGATTTGCCGCTGCCTGTTGAACGCCATGCTGGTTATCTACAGCACTGTCAAACAAATCCCAGTCATCTTTAACATCATCAGCTTTATTTGATACATCATTAGGATCAGCAACTTGTGCCCCAACAGACGGCAGAAGAAGGCTGAAATCATCATTGCTGTTGTGCTTTGTCAGTAAAGCCGGGTTTGCCAGAGGTGCCACACCATAATGGGAAGATGCTACCCCGGTGCCACCCATTGCATCGTTACGCGCTTCAAAATATGACGTCGCTGCTGCAGCGTTAAAGGAAAATAATACAGCAGATGCAATGATGGTGCGGGTAATATGATTTTTCTTCATCATTTAATTTCCTGTTTATCAGAATTTAGACAAAACAACGCTATGACACGGATGTGCCGTAATTTTTTACTTTGGTACTATCTGGTATTTACCAGGGTAATAAAGACGTATTAAATAAGCTAACAGGTAGTATTTGCCCTGTAATAAGGTTCTCGGCAAGGCCAGGTCTCAACGTGACGCGTCGCAAAGACATTGTTGTATTCTGCCTGGTTGTATATTCAGTTAACCATTTTCTTTTTTCATCGTTCAGAAGTGTTGGTGATAATGATAGTGCCGGATATATTACAGAGCCATTTATTTCTTTTTCCTGTCTCAATATTACCCCGCAATATTCTCTTTTCGTGTTTCCTGCGAAGGGGAAACTATGCCAGAAAATAACTTCAGTGTTGCTGCTATTATTAATAAGCATTCTGAAATTATCAGCAGTATCTGGCCATTCACCGGACAACGCTATCGGATAGTTTTCATGGCCATTCAGCCAGTCCGGATTGAGATTAAAACATTCAGCAAGATGTTCGAGAGCGTCAGCTGAAAGATAGTCTGCAAGTCTGGCCGGGTCCTGTATAACCGTGGAGCGGATATTCCATGGCGACAGCAATGTTGCCAGTAATGGCGCATTTATATCATGCGACAGCATGATGTATTCAATTCTGCTTATTATGTTTCCTGTGGTGTTATCCGCAGGCATAAACATATTATGAAGAGCATCCTCAAGCAGGATTCGGGTTAAATCAGCGGTGGATATGGCTAATTGTTCGCTCATTATCCCCAGAACTTCTCTTACCCCTTGTGGGTAACGGACCTGCAGAGGTGTCGGGTTTATCTGACGACCGTTGATGAGTTTTTCGCCGATTGCTTTTTTGTCCAGCGAGAGCATCATTCGGGCCGCAATACCGGTCGTATTCAGTCTCATTGTTCCTCCGACTGAAAAAGTCTTTTCAGCTCATGTGGTTATTGTATCTTCGGTGTTTTTTCTGGTGAAACGAATAATTTCGATCATGCAGATCGAATGTGTTTGGCGAGTTGTTGCAACTCGCCTTTCTGTATGTGTTTTGAATGATGTTTACAGCGGGGTGCTGCCCGGGTTCAGAGGGCAAATCATAATGTAGTCAGGGTCGTTAACAGGTAACGCTCCGGGAGATGGGACACGTTCGCCTTTCTGTGCTGCAATGGCCAGTGTACGCAACAAAACCTCACTGGCGCGGTGAACTGCTTCCTCTTTCGTTGTGGCAGTGACGTGAAGGTTATCAAAATCACCGATCTCAATACGATGCGCTTTCTGCCCATTTTCTTCATCGATGGTCGTGATATGGGCAGGATACGGCACAAACCATGCTGCCACTTTTTGTGTCTGCCGCCGGCGGGCATCAAGCTTACTGACCAGTTGCCATGCACGAAGATGAGTATACCGTTTCAGCATATTCATGGAACGATGTCCTGATATTGCAGCAATCTCCATTACATTCAGGCTACCCAGTTCGAAGAAGCGGCTTATTGCTTCATGCCGTAGATCGTGAAAATGCAGGTCCTCGATGCGAAGTCGTTGTGTGGCTATTCTCCAGGCATTTTTAAAGCCGGATGCGGTGTAATCAAAAACATTGCCGTGGAGATTAACGGGCATCATCTGAAGAAAGTTACGGGCACGTCTGGACAGAGGAACATCCCGTGAGTGACCGTTTTTGGTTTCAGGTAAATGAGCCACACCGTGGCGCAAATCAATGTGCTCCCAACGTAAGGCCAGTATTTCGCCCTGCCGCATGGCTGTCTCAAGGGCAAGATGGAAAATGACATACAACATCAGATTTTTTTCGCGGAAATAGCGAGAAAGGCGACGTTCTTCTGAAGACGTTAGCCGGCGATCTCGTCCCGAGGATACTTTCGGCTTGCGAACCAGTTCAACCGGGTTAGTACGACAGGTTCCCCATTCAACACGAGCAATATTGAACAGAGATGACAGAAGGGCGAGTTCAAGACGTACAGTATTACCTGTAATGGGTTTACCCGTTCGGGGGTTGATTTCTGCTAAACGAACGTCTCTGTATGTAGCAATATCAACGGTTGTTATTTCGTCCATATTCCGAAGGGCAATGGGATATCGCTTGATAACATTGCTCCGGTAAAACTCCTGTTGATGCCCTTTCTTGTGAACAGAAACTGTTTTCAGGTACTTATCCAGTGCGCGTGACAGGGACATTTTACGGATGCGTGGAGACGGCATGCTAACCTCAAAAGAGGCAAAAAATAATGCCAACAATCATTCTCTGCAAGCGTGCCAATCCGGTCGGTGGTCAGGGGGTAATAAAATTAATTACTCAGCATGTAATTGGTACAAATCATCCGTAGCAATGAATCACTTTATCGGCGGTAAGAGTGGTGGTTCGATCTATTACAAGCCGATTCAATGTCCGACTGGATACATTATGACTGGAACACGCATGTACGGTATTGGTGATGGTGTTGATGAGGAACATGTCGATGCCTACTGTTGCCCCTTTAATTAAGCTCCAGCACCAGGAAGATTGAGGCATGTGACTGATATGGTCCCACCAGACTCATAATTTCCCCAAGCATAATTACTCACATACCAAACGTTGTTTTGGTCGGAATATACCTGTTGAAAACCACCAAAGGGTGAGCCATTCAGGTAAGTCCATGAGCAATATGCATGGACCCCGAGCCTTAAATTACGAGTGTTTTTAGCTATGTTGTAGGTCTGCGTTGTGAATTGAATTTTAGGAGCGCCCCAGGTACCGGATTGGCACTGGCCTACGTGCCAATCCGGTACTTGGCGTAAAAGCAATTCTGGTAGTACGGTGATAACTGGTCGTATAGCAAATGGTCAGCAAATACCGCTGCCAACAGGATTTTCTGCCAGTCAGTGCTCATGGAGTGTGAGCAATGCAGAAAACCCTCAAGGTTGGAAGCCGAATTACTTTGCAGGATCAGTTGCAACTTATGATGCAAATCGAATTGTTAAATGTGGTTTTTATGATGAATACAATTTCCATAAAGGGACATTTAGAGCTGATTTAACCGGAAAATGTAGTTATGTCGTCGCGTGTCAGAACTGAGATTAAATTGCTGGCGCTGCTGGCCTACGTGCCAATCCGGTACCTGGAAATCATCATCAGCGTCGATATGGACGAATATAAAAACATTTACGTTATATCCCAAAAACACACAGGTCTTAGGGAGGTTTAAACTGTGTATTAACACCTATCGTATTGACGGGCGTGAAATGGCAGAAACAGAAGTCGTTCCTATTGACATGCCTGACTCTAACGGCGAGATGACTTGGCAAGCCAAAAACTACACACAGTATTCGTCCTACTTTATGAAGATTACTTGCTTGAAATAGCTTATTGGCAAATGGCATATACAGTTATTGAACCATTCTGATCTTCGGTTGTATCGCACGCAGCCGACCATGAGTTATTGGCTGATGGGAATGACCTGGTAAGCCATATGTAACCAGTTCGTGAGGTGCATATTCCGCCGCCACCTGTAACACGTTTTCCAGTTGGACAGGTAGCTGTTGCTCCAGGAAAGCGCCAACCTGTGGCCTGTGCTGTAGCAATTTGAAGCTCACCAGATCCTACCTTTCTCCAGGTACCGGATTGGCACGTAGGCCAGTGCCAATCCGGTACGTGGAAGACTTCTGGTTCGCTCAATGGTTCTTACACAAACTTAGGTTCACATAGAGGTTCATTCTCAGGGCGGAATTCAGGGGGCAGTACATTGTTTATTTATGCATCTGGAGGTAATGGAGGATCTGCCGGAGGTGCATGTGCAAATACATCCCGACTGCAGGGATATGTTGGTGGGACGCTAATTAGCGTGAATGCCAGCAATAACCCTGCATATGGAAAAACAGCCTTTATCAGCTTTGCTGTACCTGCAGGTACTTCCTATCAGATAACATCCTATCCAACAGAAAATACATCATGTGGTGCCGGGGTATTTTCAGTATTTGGATATCAAACTTAATTGAGCGTTACACACGACGCAATACAACCTGTCTTATGCTCGTATTTGTACCATTTGCGTGAACCTGCTGGGCTCTCAACTACCTGGCAGTAGTGGGCATCCTCTGCGTTGCCCATTCTGGCAATGGCACAGAAGTCGAATTGCCCCAGATAACCTGTGGTGGAAAGCTGAGTAACTTTGAGTTTTCCACCTATTGTCCCCCACGTACCGGATTGGCACGAAAGTATTGCCCCTGTATTATCGCGGCCTACAAGGCCGTTAGGCGAACATGATGCGCCAGCAACGGCAGTTCTTTCCAGTTGTAAGTATTCACCAGTATAAAGGCGACCATCAGCCCGAACAGTACCGCCTTTCACCTGACCGCCGGTATAGATGCCCTTGTTGTTTACACTTCGAACCCATGATCCATCGGACATATAAAATCCGCCACCGTGAGTTTCATTGAGCCAGCCTTTACTGTTACGAGTAATTAACCAACCATTATTACTTCTGATATCACCGCCAGCGGTGACATTTACGTCAAAGTTTCCGCTATTGCCTTTTACCTGACCGCTGAAAGTGCCATTTACACCATTCACATTGCCGCTGAAATTACCTGTCTGGGCATTTACTGCCCCAACGTTATTCAGGTTATTTGATCCCATATCAATGGCCGTGTGCATTTTGTTTAAGTCAGGGCGACCATTGACCTGGAATCTGTAAAGACGATCAGTGTCCTCAGCTGCACCACTAAGTTCATCTGTCGATAACAATACGGCAATATGCCCGTTACCGCTTTTGGCACCATAATTACTTAAAGCTACTGACCAGGAACGTAATGCACCTGTGGCTGTTTTGCCGTCCTGGATATATCCACCAAGACCAGTGGTAATATCCTTAGCCATCTGGATAAGTGCTTTCACTGGATAAGGTGTGCCACCACTGGATACAACCATTGCCTGTAGTAATTCCGGGTTTTGGGCGTTTCGAACCACATATGCCTGTAACCGCTGCCCCTCGCTGTTTGTCTCAGTAAACCCGCTGGACAAAAAGCCGGTATTTTTCAGCATGGTTGTCGTGATAACGGCAGGAGTTGTTGTGGTACTACTGCCCTGGAGAGTCGTGTAGTTTTTCCCTATATAAGAGCGGGCCGCACTGGTCCAGTTGCTGACAAGACGTGCTTCAGTTTGCCATCCTTTTGTTTGAATATAGTCCTGCCATATGCCCGCTCCCCAGGCAATCAGGAGCATAACAATCAGTAAAGCCGCGCCAGTTTCCAGCGATGCCCAGCCTCGGTCATATTTTTTCATCAGATTACCCATAGTGGTTGATAAAGATTATCCAGCAGCAAAAGGACATGGCCAAAACATAGCCATGGACCCAGAGGGCCTTCTTTATGCCCTTTTATGCACCATGTTGAATGCCATAAGACAAATCCTCCTGTGCCCAGCAACACACACCATATGGCGTTATATAACCCTGACCATGCGGTAATACCTGCAATAAGCCACAGGTCTCCAGTGCCAATATTAAGACGATGGCGGTTAACTAATTTATGAAGGCAGAATAAGACAATTGCAGCAGTGGCAAATTCTGTTGTACGGAACCACCATATATCAGTCGTGATTTGTGATAGCATTCCTGCAATTAAAAAACGCCGGGTGAATGTTCCTGGTAATAAACCTGTCAGTGCATCCGTTACCGCCATTTGCAGTATGAACGAAAGAATAAGGACAGCATGAATACGGTAGAGCAGTGGTGATGATGATAAAATAATTAACGCCACAGCTATACTGTATAGCCATATTCCTGACAGAACAGCAGGGTGTGTCTTATACCAGAGATGTCCCGTATCAGATAAAAAATAACGAACTCTGAATAGCAGAGTTCGTCCAATAATGGAAAATGTGAACATCAATGGCAGTATATAAACAGGGGATAGACTTATGCCTACGATTGTCTGCATTGCCTGCCTCCCTGTCCGGGAAGACATATCCCTTTCATGTCACGATAAATTCTCCATATTTTATTGGCATATTGCTCTCTTGTTTCATGTCTGTCCTTACGGAATCCGGCATTGTATGACCCAAGGCAATTCCAGCTGACGCCACATATCTGAAAATGTCTTGCCAGTATCCAGCTTCCTATATGGATATTAAGGCATGGTTTGGTGATTAAATCCTCAGACTTTTTTATTACGCCCATATTTATCAGCTTTGGAATATGGGTTGAGTTTATTTGCATCAACCCATAATCCGTGCTACTGGCTTTACCTGTTTTTTTGTCCTTATTTATATTAATTGCGCCCGGCCTCAACGAAGATTCCCCGGCAGAAATAGCCTTCAATAATAATGGTTCAATTTGATAGCGCGCGCCGGCAGCGGCAAAGCAATTGTCCCACTTGTTGGTCCAGATCTGTTTGGGGGCTACGTATGAAGCTCGGGCGGGTGGAATAAGAGAAAAAAGCAGGATTAATGAAATAAGTCTGAGGGGTACTGTACCCCCTGACATTAAAACTCCTTAACCATTGATGGTGAAGATAAGTTTGTTTGTACCAGTGCTGCCATTATCTGCCTTGCATTGCGTACTGGCTTCTTCAGTAGTGACTTTTCCATCACTGTGAGCAGTACTGTTCAGGGTAATGCCGTTAGTTAAACCAGTTTTACTGATCCGTGTGGCAATCTGGATACAGGCATCCTGTGGGACTTTATCATAGGTAACGGTAAAACCGTTGTTGAACCCTGATGTTGAAGCCGGGGCAACAGTTACAGCACCGCCCCATGCGTTATAGAGCGTTGCTGTACCAGATGTTTTGTCGCCCTGTACTGTCATCCCAGAGGGAACGGCCCCCATCTGAATGAGGGCACCTGTCATTTTGGCACTGCTGGTAAATGTATATCCATCGCTACCTTTTAGCAGGCTCTGGGCACTTGTGATAATTGTTTGTATATTTGCGGTTTCAGTTGCCACATTGGTTCTTGTACGTAACGCATACAAACTACCCAGAACAACGACTATAACAAAAAGAACAACGAGCGCTATTGTTCCCTGCTCCAAAATTCCCCATCCTTTATCATGAGGCTCATTCTTCTTATTATTTCCAGTTAAAGTGGCATTAATATTTTCTACTAACATAAATATCCTCGTTTTGTTTAAAAGTTACCCATGCTGTTGTCACTAATAGACTGAATATCCATAATGGCAAAAACCAGTAACATGAGAGACATGACAAGAAATATCAGCATAATTAAACGAATCACGTTTGCCCGTTTCTTTACACGTTGAAGTGTTTGACTAAGCCATCGTTGACCATAATTGCTGATTAGCTCTGTTGCGCCATCTCCCTGTAATAAAGACAGGAAGTTGGCTGCTTCCCTGGATGGGAACTGATAACCGCACTGACGCAAAGCCAGTCCAAGATGATCCCCCTGGCGGACGCGGTAAATAATGCTGTCAAGACGTGTGCTTAACCATGGTGATGCAAACTCCTGAAGAATGTTTAGTGAGTTGAGCGTCGTCATTTTGGCTTTCAGAAGTGCAGCCATATTCAGGAGAAATGTTGCTCCCTGTATATCCTGATAAATACTCCATGGCATTATCTTGTCGGCAAAAGTACGAACACTGTCAGGGCTTTTCCAGTTTGGCAGAGACCATGATATTAAACCTGTGATCACTGCAAAAAGAACGGCACATATAGCGCCGTAATTATCGACAAAAACAGATAATCCATAAAGAAAACCAAGAGCACCACTCCATGAATCGGGGGAGCTTATTTTGCTCAGTTCAGGTATTAGCTGTGTATTCAGAACATATAATGTCCCCGTCATCATGATTAACAATCCCACCGGATAAATAGCCATTTGCCATATAGCCTGATGGATTTGTTCTTTTGCATCTGTAAGAGTGGTGGCGAATTGCAGTGCATCCACAATTGAACCACTTCTTATCCCGGCGCTGATTACTGCGGCCTCTTCCTGAGGAACCCATAAACTAAGAGTATATTCCAGAGAGTTTTCGCCACTGTTTTCACGAAGAGACTCAATGCAGTCTGTGGCCAGTTCAGCAAAGGGATGCCATTTTCGTCCAAAGTCTGTCCAGGCATCCCGCATCTGTTCCAGTGCGGTCTTTAATGGCTGTTTATTTTCCAGCAGAAAACGCAGGGCTTCGTAAAACTGCACCCTGTAGGGGGCGCTGAACGTTTTTCTGACAATGAAACGCCTCAGCCGTTGACTGAAATTCATTTCACGCATGTTGTTCTCCTGTTAGACATCATCGATGCTGAGGCGCTCGTCTTCGTCCAGAGGGATGATTCTGTCGGCTTCAAGAGGGTCTACCAGACCTTCATTGATACGGCGAAGAAGATGCTCTACACGACTGATGCCTTTCATGTTTTCCAGCCAGTATTTACGTGCTGCAACTTTGCCGCGTGTTTTCAGAATCTGAAATAAGCGGTTATCAGGTTCTATCACCTCAGCAATTACAGTCCTGCCGGTGAGGCCTTTACCTATTTCACCGCGCTTTCTGCCGTTAATGATTACGTCGTGATTACATTCAGAGCATCCGTGAGGATTTCGGAACCAGATATTATCTGTACTGCAGAGTGAATCTTTATTGCAGTGCCGCTCAAGGTAATCACGCTCGTCGTCGCTAAGTTCAGGTGCTCGCGTTTCCCATGGAATACGGCAGGAGGGACACAGAGTTGGTACAAGGCGCTGGCTGATCATCCCAATCAGTAATTGCGCATCGCAAATAAGATCGGCATTCATACCCATCGTAATCATTCGCTCCGGTATACCCAGAGCTGAGTTTGTATGTAATGTCGTCAGAACTATGTGCCCGGTCTGTGCCGCGTAGGTGGTTGACATCATCGAGATAAGATCGCGCATTTCCCCTTCCATGATGGCATCAGGGTCAAGTCGCATTGCCGATGAAATAGCCCGACTCCATGCCAGTTTGACGGCATCTTCGTCGGATTTGTCGCAGATAATCGGAGTCTGTGTTGCTCCCAGTATCTGTCCTTCCAGCGGATCTTCGATTGTTAGCAGGTGTCGCCCCTGATTATCGTCAAGATATACACGGCAGGCGCTGCGTAACGTTGTCGATTTACCGGAACCGGTTGGACCTGACAGGACTATTTTTCCTTCCGGGCGGCGCAGCATTATGTTCAGCAACCGGATTTGTTCCGGGATAAAGCCCAGTTGTTTAAACGTGGGAACTTTATCTCCGTCATCGGGTATCAGGCGCATAACTGCAATCAGACCGTCTCCCGTAGGTCTGTGACTGTAGCGTGCACCAAATATTCCTATTTTTCGCATTAATTGTGGGGACAGGCGCGCATCCTGCTCCCTTTGAGGGAAGAAACTGGTTTCAGTGACATCAGCCATTGACAGAATGGCTGTTGCGCAAAGTGAATAGCCCAGTGCTGGTTGATCTTCATCTACAGTCTGCAGTTCACCGAATATTCTCATGCGAACTTTGAAAATAGACTCTGAAATTAAGAAATGAATATCTGAAGCACCAAGTTTTCTGGCAGTTTCAAAATAAGATAGAACTTTCTTCTCACTTTCACTGACATCAGCAAGGTCTTTCAGATGAATAATTCGTTCTTTCGGGCCTCTGTTTTTCTCATCCTGACCTGCCTCCTGTAACTCCGACAACGAGACTACTTTTGGGTTGATATCCGGATATAATTTTAGCAGCTCCTGGAGATTACTTTGTACGTCAGGCCTTGTCCGCTGGTTTGTTTCTATAAGAATTTCATGGGTGTCTCCCCTGGATATAAAAAGGAGAGCATCCTTCAGATTATATTTATCCATATCACGTTACTCAGAAAGTAAGGGTGGTGCCATCACTTAACGTGACGCCAGACAATGAGATCGACTTCACTGTGACGGATGTGCCTGGAAGCTGGCTGCCAGTGGTGACGCTTGTCTGACGTCCATCAGCCATGCGAAGAACGGCATTAAGACGTTTATCTTTGCCGTTTATTTCCATAATAACGGGCAATTCCTTTCTGTTTTTAGATGTCGGCTGCTCTGAAACTGATGGCAAAGAGGCAGTCACACCAGAGAAACCTGAAACAGTTTCAGATGATGAAGTAACATCTGATTCTTCGAGTTGTTTCTGTAGCTGTGCGCCCTGAACTTTTGCCTGTAAAAGAATATTCCGGTTTTGTTGTGCTTCAAGTTCTCCTATTGTGACAAGAGGTTGTGTTGTTGCAAATGAAAAACCGGAGAAGAAAAATATGGATGGAATAATGAGTAATTTACCTGGACGCATAAATATGACCTTCTGAGGAATAACTGAAAGTACCGCCGTTTAATTCAAAATGGATATTGCTCAGACGAACGCCGGTATCCTGAAATAAAGGGAACAACTCATCAGGATTTACAGGCGTTGATAAACTGAACTGATATTCTTTCCATTTCTGAACAGGGGCTGGTTCACCATCGTTACCTGGTAATGGTTCCGGTATGGCTATTTCATTAATGGCCGGCGTTAACTGTTTTTTCTGAAACCACGTGAACACCCGCATCAGTTGTTCTGAGGGGGTAGGGACTGCCTCATCCCTGCGGGGCAGGGAAGGCAGTGGCCGGGTTACAGAAGCCAGGCGTGCACCATCTTTAAGGTTAAAGTCAGGAATAACATTAAAGATTTCTTTGCTTCTTGCCAGAAAGCCTTCAATAGTTCCTCCTGGCTGTCGTTCGTAAATCAGTGTGAATGTCTCGGGAGTACATGTTCCACCGGTAAGTTTCCAGCCTTCTAGCGCGACCGGTGATGGTTTTCGAAGGTCCGCGCAGGCTTTCAGAAAATCACTGATTACAGGTTGTGATGCCCATGGATGCGGGAGTTCTGGCGGTGGATCGGGCTTTTTAAACTGCAATCTTGCCCGTGCAGCTATCTCCTCGGGCGTCGGTACGACATCCGGCTCTGGCTGAGTCATCCAGAATACAGTGCCTGCGCTGGCTGCTACTAAAAAAAGTACGGCAGGCAGTGTGAATTTGCTGCGATTGCCGACAGTAAGTTTGCAACGGCGGAGATCTGCTGATGATAACCGGGTAATAATACTTTCCCAGTTATCAGGATGTTCCAGAGGAGATACGACCTGCCATTTTTCGGGGGGCTCTTCGTTCATCGTCAGAAAAAGACTGACCTTTTGAGCAACATCAGCATCATTTCCTGACAGATCAGCCATAACGGCAGGCTGGCCATTAATGGAGGCAAGGAATAAAAGCTCCTTATCGCTGTACCGGAAGACGCCGTATCCATTTCTCACCCATGAGCAGAAAGCCAGAGCAAGGGAAAAATAATGATTGCGCTCCGGCCTGGCCAGTATTCCTGTGCCGGTAATGCGGCTGATCTTCCCACGGGAACTTCTGCTGCCTACAGTCACTTTCAGAGAGGTAAGCCGTCTGGATTTTACATGGGGCTTGTGTTTCTGATGAGAAGGGACTCGCTGTTTTTTTACGACAGGACTCCATTTAAGACAGGCTGCCCACACGCGATGATTTACTTTAGGATCTGCGAGAAGTACAACCGGGTTGATATCTTCATCAGCCATTGTTGCCTCCTGACGGGAAAGTCGGGGTAATGATGATTACAAGCGTGCTGCGTTCATTTTTCCCGGTTTGTGAACCACCAAATAATGGATTTGCTGGCGTAAACGTACCGGCTTTACTTGTCGTCGTATTGTTCTGATCGAAACCAGTAACGACAAGTGATTGCCCTTCTTTCAGATTGACCTTCTGGCTCAGTGAACGCAGTTTGGTATACGGCATTTCGATGTAACTGTTTCCGTCTTTTGACGTAAAGCTACGGATTGTTGGGGGATCTGACAGATTAAAATTCATCTGCAACTGGAGATTGCCCGTTTTCTGAATTAAAGGCAGCAGGGTCATATTGAATCCGGTGGTGATCATGCCCGGCGTTAATGTTGTTGTTGCTCCTACATCCGTAGTCGTTGTTGTTGCTGACTGGGCGACGTAAACCGTCTGATCTGCCATCTGGATAGGTACCGGCGTCAGGTTTGTGACAGTGCTTTCTTGTGAAGTCACAACACTGACATCGCCCTGTTCACTCAGCGCTTTAATCAGAAGACTGGAACCGCTGAATTTGGCGGCATTCCCTGTTGCCGTATCCAGAATTGATACGCCTGCAGATGTAGCGCCTGTAAAATCTCCGCTTGCATTGTTCAACGTTGCTCCGGCGGAATGTAGCGATTTATAAACAAGGTTCCAGTCCAGACCGAACTGTTCGTTTCTGGTATTGCTGACGCTCAGAACCTGTACGTTCAGGGCTACCTGGCGGTTCATAATACTGTTTTGTTCGTCCACATATCGTGCGACGGCTTCCTGGACAGCTGGAGTATCAGTGACAGTCAGCGTTGAGCTCGATGCAGATAACCAGTAACGGCCTTTTTCTGGTGTCAGCATTGCTTCAATAGTTTTCCGGATGTCTTCATACAGATCGTATTCCTGACCAACGGTTGTGCTCTGAGAGGACGTTGCATCACCGGATGCTGAGTTATCCTGGCCTCCTGTTGCCCCCATTGTGCTTGTTGAGCCAGAGCTGACACTGGAACTGCTGCTGGTTTTGGTGTTCAGCATATGAAGTGGATACGTTCTGGTTTCAGTCAGATAGAATACAATCCGACCATTATCCATGCGCCAGTACAGACCACTCCGGCTGGCCATCAGATCCAGAAGACCATTGATATCTCCCTGCCACATGAGGTTATTCAGCGTTAATGGCTGAGTGGAGGTAGTCATTGTTGTGCTGCCCAGGCTGCTTAACGGTAGACGCCCATTTTCATCTGGTGCTGGTAGTGTTCCTGTCATCTGGCGGGTAGCGCCTCCTTCAAGAGTTGAATTGGCTGCGTCAGGCGTGATGATCACAGGGATGCCGCATACGGCAGTAATACGTTGCCCCAGTTCCTGCAGAGTGATCTCTCCTTTTCTTGCCTGCGTGATGTAGCAGGCCGGAGCTGTTTGTTTTTTCTCTCTTGATACCTGAGCGACCGGAACAGGGTTTATCCATTGATTATCGAGCCAGGTAAGAGCCTGCGATTTACGGGCCGAAAGGGCTGATACCTTTTCCCGTGCATGTGCTGAGTCTTCCTGTGCTTTTTTCTGCATTTTGTTGATTTCGCTGAAAGTACATCCGGAGATGGAAAGAGCGACGGCGATCATGCAGGGGAGCACCGCCAGCTTCATTGAACGCTGGTGTGATTTTTTCATGAATATATCCAGATTAGTTAACGTAGACGACAGAACCAGCAGTAATGCCTGCCGGGGGTGTCAGACCGGTTGCAGTTCCTGATAGCCAGGTGAGTTGCCCGTTTTGGAAGATCCCTATTAGTGCAGAACCACGACTTTTTGAACGCAAAGTTTCAACAAGACCTGGTTGTTCAGGCATCCATACCCACAGACGCCCCTGTTGTAACTGATGTTTAATTCGGGAGTCCGGAGTGACAGGGAGAGCCAGTTTATCTGAGGAAATTACTCCGTCCTGCTGGCCTGATACGTATCTGATATCATTGATTCTGTTAGCAATCATCAGTATCTGACTTGCCCATACAGACGCACTTGCATATTGCTGGGCGTTTGTGGTTTCAGACATCTTCTGATTCTGGTAGCTACCAGTGATAATCAGAATGGTCAGGCCGACGGCCATGACCAGCCATCCCATTAGCGACCATCCCTTGTATCAGAAACTGTAATGATGCACTGCATGCGAGAAGCCTGTGCGTATAAAGGTTTTTGCGCAGTCCGATATAACTCAAATACCTGCTCCATGGCTGATTCAAATGATCCCCGGAACATTAAAGGCGCATCCAGACGGTAATCGGTTACAGAAAGTGGCCATATGACCATCCAGTGCGTTGATGCCATGCTTTCGCATTTTGTTTCTTCTGCCCACTTGATAATGTTCTCTCTTAATGTGGTGCCTGCCGGCGCACGCCACTCTTTACCCTGAGATACCGGTTTAACAGGCGTTCCGGTCATGAGCGGGATAGACTTGACTGTGGAGCCGGTTGGAGTCGGGGTGGCGGCGGGGGTTGACGAAGATACGCTGTTTCCTCTGAATGGATTTCGTGGTTTGTTCTGGCTATTTGCTGTTGTTGGAGATTCAGGGGAAGTGGATGTGGTTACCATGGCTGCTGGCGAGATAGTGGTTGCCGTGTCCTGTGCCGGTGCAGCAGCTGATGTTGTGACGGTCAACGTTTTATTATCCCAGTCCAGATGGCCCCATAGGTGTTGTTCTTCCAGCAACCGATTCAGAGAACGGGTCCACTGATCATTGGCAGACCATGAAACCAGTTTGGTATTCAGCTTGGGCGTGGCTGCATTCTCTTGTCTGAATTTCCATCCTTCCGGTAGTAATGTTTTTATCCACTGACTGACGGTCCGGTTACGGGCCGTCGGCGATAGTGTTACAGGGGCGCTACCAGGCTTGCCTGTAATGATTAACCGGGAGAAATTCTGACTTATTGTTGGTGAAGGTAACGGTCGGGATTCGCTGACTGGATGTGCTGTTTTTACTGTCTCTGGCACGCTGACTCTCGGGGGGGGAGTTATTTTAGGTGGAGAAAGACGTTGTTGCGTAAGTGCCAGAACGCCAGCACTCTCACTGATTTGTCCGTCAACAAAAACCAGAGCAGGCGTATCTGATGGTGCCACGTTATTGCTGCCGGAAATTCCGGCACAGCCGGACAATAATGACGGCAGTATAAGTGTCAGATAGTTTTTTTTCATAACGGAGACTCCGTGTTCGTATATACGTGTTTGTTAATTGGTGTGAGGCGGCTGGAGAGGACGAATGACGACTGTCATTCCGTCCGAATGCAAATGCGGGAGAGACCACTGAAATAAGAGATATACAAAAGGAATTGATAATCTTTCATACAGACTTGTTTTCCGTGGGCATGTAATAACAGAGAAATTCAAACCATAAGATTCCAGTCTCTTTATAAGTTTATTTATTCTTGCAGGAGTAAAGAGATGTGAATGCATAACAATGGTTTCATCATTATTAATTGCTTTTGATATCAGAGAAAGTAACACATCCCAGTGTTTCCTCATTGACTCCGGGCAACGTGTATCGGCATAGGGGCTAAGATGTATGCTTGATTCTTTACTGCCATTTTTTTTCGCAAAGAATGTGAAGTTGTATTTAGATACAGACCTTACGATAAGAAGCACGCATCTGAAAAGTAGTGGGGAAAAGCAGATAATAACCACTATACAGAAATATAATATATAAGATAGTGATATGTGGTCAGTGTATAGATAACGGAAGTATTGCCACGGGGTAGTGATGTACAGGCAAAACGTACACCAAAGTAACCATAGATATAATGGTACGTTATTATTTTTCATGTTAGTTGATGCCGGCGACTAAGATAACAGAGTAAGGGGGATTAACTGTTTAATTCTTTGGAACGAAAAAATGCAGTTCCTGAACATCACACACCATTATTTCCACAGGCTTACCATTTTTATCCAGTAAATTTGAATTGGTTTCAAAAGATTTGCAGTTGTTTTTACTTTTAAATGAATCAAGGTACAGGGTGTTAATGTCAGATTCGTCATCTGTTGTTTCTCTTGAAATAATACTGTTTTTTATCACCACATTTTCATGTATCTCATTTGGCATTTTGTACTGTTGCAAATATTGTTGGCGGCGGATGCGTGCCTGTTCACTGCTTTCTATGAACACCACCGTGATGATTGCCCCGTACATGATAATCAGGAAAACCCAGAAATCTTTTGGTATCTTCCAAAAAAGTGCGGACAGTTTGTTATCTGATGAAATTAAAATCGGAAAAAGGATTGCAAAGACAATCAAAATCGCGATGGTTAATTTAAATAAAAACGACATGGTCCCCTCCTGTTTTGACGAGGTCTTTTGTTTTTGTTGTTTTTACGACAGCCAGTCCTGCAGGTGCTGATGGCGGGAGCGGCTACCCTTGCGCCAGCGGCAGTGGCTACCGGGTGCACGTTCCAGGCGGAACAGAAATCGGTTGTTGCATAGTACCACCACAAGGCAGTTATCCGGCGTGCAGAAGCGTCGGGCAAGCTCATCGGGATCTGTCTGTGTTTTCGTTGAAAACAGCTTGCGTTTGCAGTGCGTGTCGACGACCAGTACCTGTAGTCGTCCGGGATGTTGCTGTGGCATCAAAGACTCCTTTCGGAACGGGAAAAGAAGCAGCTGTACCGTCGTAACTGCACGTACCGGTTGCGAAAAAACGGCACAAGCGAGTAGTGACAGAAAGAATCCCGGGAACGGCAGAAAGGGTGGTACAGGCTGCGAAGACGGGTCACGGGGTGTGTCGGGAATTAACGCACGTGAGGCGTAATGAGAGCGAAGCTCTTTTTGCCAGGGTCATCTACGTTGATTTTCATGTATGTTTTCCTGTCGGAAATCGTGGTGCTCTTATAACTGTTATTCCCTGTTTCCAGAATCGTTTTTCAGGGTCAGAATGACAATACCACAGCGGGGATTTATGTGAGGCACTTTCCACTGAGATAAGATTCTGCTGACGATGAGGATGCGGAACATGACGCTATTCATGGCGGATTCCCTTCGTTCCGCTGTTACATCCAGCCCTTTTCGGCGCAGAGAGCAAATCAGCTTTTGTGTCCTGGCTTCAGTCAGAAGATGGGATTTCATGTAGATACGTTTCTTCTGGCGTAATAAGGGGGGCAGCTTTTCGAGTAATTGCTTGAAGTGTTTTTTTATCGCCTTCTTTGAGGAAGTATCTGCGAGTGCGCTCAGGAAAACACATACTGTGTGATTGTCAGACATGTCTTTGGTTTTAAAACTATTTTTCCTAAATATTATTCTAAGCAGAATGAAAAACGGACGGACTAACAGCGGGAGAGCTATCATCCCCAATATCTCTACTAGCGTCCATATGTTCATCTGGTACAAGCCATCCTTGCAGAGCAAAATCGCTATAATGCACCAGACGCTATATATAGCTAATGGAATACGATATTGGAGTTTCATGTATTGCTCTTCCTCAGTGTAATGTGATAGTCGTCTGCTCCTGTGTTGCACCCCAGACATCTTCTGGCAGGCTGGGCAGCCCGATAAATAAGGTGTGAAAGAGGGTTTCTCTGCGTTCGATCCCGAATTGATGTTCGTATCCTCTCACCACCTGAAATCCTTCGTCGGAGAATATTAACTCTGCCGCTTCCAGAAGCTGCATAGTTTTGCGGTGTAGTGGAGTGATCAGCTGCAACGTAACTGGTGCCCTCATATCGCCTGTCGGTAGAAAACACTCTTCGGTGCGACTTAGTTGTAGCAGATGACGTTTCCCGGAACAGGCCCGTTCAATGGATTCATTGAACACCCTCTCAGGCCATGGGCAGACATATGTGCGCCAGCCTGCTTTCTGTAATTTACCCAGTGCAGCCCGAAAACGAAACAACGGACATTCCCCGACAGTGGCAGAGCTGAGAAAGAGCGTATTCAGCGTTCCGATGATGGGAATATTGCGATCTTTTTCGGTCAATGCTTTTAACGCCATGATTTCGCCAGGGAGACTACGGAACTCAGGATGTCTGCTGGCACCAGAAAGCCATTCAAGCAGGTAATGCCGTAATCCGGTTTCACTGGTTATATTGTGGTTTTCCTGTGCCGTTTTCAGGGCATTCAGTGCACACCAGAGCAACTGGCGCACGGGATGTTCTGTCGTGGTCATGCGAATGTCCTACTGTGAGATGAAAAGAAGACCGGTATCCGTTCTCTCCGCCACACGTGATGGCACGGGCCGGCCTTTGATAAAACGAATCAATACTCTGGGGTGAAGCCTTTTATTTCTTTCGCCATTAAGAAATACACGGTTCCATCAAAAGACAGGGGGAGTCCATGGTGGGGATGGCTTCGTGCAGGCTTCACTCCGGAATATTCTCTTGAATTGAAAAAAGCCCGGCCCGAAGGCCGGGAAATACTGGCTATGGGATGTTTACAAGGCGCTCCATAAAGCCGTGATGTTCGGCATTTGATACCAGTTCCAGGAGCAGGGATATCCTCGACTCAGGCTGGAGAGTATTTTCCATTCTGAGGAGATACTGATATTGTGCTTTTGTCAGCCATATGCTGGAAGCCGCATTCAGCTCTTCCCTGGCTCCCGGATTTAGCACAGGGTCCGGGTAAATCTTCATTAATCCATCAACAATATCTTTATTGACGGGTTTTATTTCACCGCCAAACTTCACGAAATCAATGAAGGCGCTATGTCGACGTAATGCTGATACTGGGTGAATGTCAAAATTAGCCAGAATAAAAAAGTACCCTGGAAAAATAGCGAATATTCTTTCACGGTAACAGCACCTGGAGTCTGCCCGTCTTATCTTTCTTGTTATTAATGGAGTCCATGGTACGACGTTTTGCTCATTCAGCCATGAGAATAAAGATTCTCTGTTTTTGCCGGCTGTATTATATTGCGCAAGATACCAGTTCCGGTTATTCAGGTGTTCTATATTCACGAAGTTCAACGCTCCGCGCAAAACCGATCCATGATGGACGATTTTGCGATGTCAGGCGAATATGCTAAATCATATGTCTGAAGCAGTGTCCAGCCCATATCTGGATAAACTGCAGTTCTGACAGGCATATAACCAGCAGACTCTAGTACGTTCTGTATCGGTGATTTGGCGAACTCACAGATAAAGAACGGCTAAGCACTAATATCAGCAATACAGTGGCACAGTATTGTGATACGCGAAATAAAACATCAGCACGTCAGTTCAGAGTAAGGTCGCCATATATCGGGCATGAGCCAGATACAAATAACTGGGACACCGTCTGAAGTGATTTGCTTTATTAAAGTAACTTGTGCTTGGTGTTTATGTTTATCAATTTGGGATCGCCTGTAAAGTGCAAAATGCAATTTCCATGAAAGTGTCCCCTTTAATGGGGACACCTGTTCACATTTTTTCGTTTTCTTTAGCTGTATTGCTAATCATGAAAACGAAAGTTCGCATCAGCACAGCAGAGCGAAGTGCATCATATCCTTCCAGATTTAAATTCTTCAGGCTTCGCTTCAGGTAGGTTCGTACCGTTTCGGGAGAAAGCCGACAGTTCTGAGCAATGGCGTCGTAAGGAACACCCATTGCGTAAAAAACGCAGACTTTAAGCTGGTTTGTTGATAGCTCGGGAAACATGCCTTCCAACAGAGTGATGGCCGGGAGTTTCTGTATCAGTTGAGGTGACATAGCAAAGGTCTCCGATGACAACTAAAAACGCTATCACCGAGTTCCTACGCTCATTGGTGATAGCCCAGACGGGGGTAGGAATACCGGCGTCATCGGAAACCGGCCAGGCTAATGCCTGCCCCGCCTGAGCTACCATAGATGACGACAAGAAATACAAGTTCCTGTCTTTATGGTATGGCAAAAAACGACGCCAAATGAAGAAATTAACTTCTGCGCCGACGATGACTACGCGGGTTCCTACGCCCGATCACAGTTTTGCCTGTGACCAGTAAAGGGTACTTAGTATAACGCACCGAGTCAACTAACAGCTTAAAAAACATACAAAAAAGCGTCAAAACTTAACGCTCCGCGCCGAAGCGATCCAGGCATGATGCTTCTGCTTTGTGGCGTTCGAACATGCTGGTCCATATGCACGAAACGGTGTCTGACCCTCGTCCAGACAATCCGCAGTTCTGACGAACATATGAACAAATATGCTCTTGTAGAGGCTGTTGTTACACAATTGGCGGGTTGTGTAACAAATGGTTTTATCATCTAAGAATCATTCTATTTACGATCGAATGATCTACAAAATGATTTTTTAAAGGTTATTTAGATCGTTTAATTGCATTAAAACAGAATATTATTCTGTTAGGTAGATCGGTTGTAAGATAAATGATCGTGAGTAGGATAAAAGTCGATCTTTTAATCCAAAAGAAAGATCTAAAGCAGAAAAATCTGCTTTTAAAAATAGATTTTATTTTTTTGACGCAGGTCAAGATTAACTTATTAGAGGTATCAGTGAGGAGGCACTGGAAGAGAAGAGATCGTTGTAATGCTTTTCAAATTAACGTAAAGCGGGTATATTTCGGCTGTTATTAGCTGTGCAGAGGGTGGCACTCTGTGGAGCAAAGCGGCGAAAGCCGGACGGCAGAATGCGCCATAAGGCATTCAGGAGAGATGGCATGTACGGGCAGTAAGTCAGAAGACTGAAGATGTTCCGGAAGCCATAAAAGGAAAACCCCCACTATCTTTCTTACGAACTTGGCGGAACGACGAAAGATAGTGGGGGCCTCACAGAATACGGGTAAAGTATAATGAAACCGTACCAGAGATTCAACCCTGTGCAGTGTATAAATACACGGCACAATCGCTCCGCCATAAGCGACAGCTTGTGGCAGGTCTGAAGAATACTCCATATAACGCAGTACACTGGAGTCAGTTAGCACCCGAAGAGCAGATCCGTTTCTGGGAAGACTATGAAGCGGGAAGGGCGACCACTTTCCTGGTTGAACCGGAAAGGAAGCGCACGAAGCGTCGTCGTGGTGAGCACTCCACCAAACCCAAATGCGAAAATCCGTCCTGGTATCGTCCTGAGCGCTATAAGGCGCTGAGCGGGCAGCTCGGGCACGCCTACAACCGTCTGGTGAAAAAGGACCCGGTGACCGGCGAGCAGAGCCTGCGCATGCACATGTCTCTGCATCCTTTTTACGTGCAGAAACGAACGTATGTCGGTCGCAAATATGCTTTCCGTCCGGAAAAACAACGCCTCCTCGATGCCGTCTGGCCGGTTCTGGTCAGCTTCAGTGATGCGGGCACACATACCGTAGGCATGAGTGTTTCCCGTCTGGCCAGAGAAATCAGCCCGAAAGACAGCAAGGGGAAGGTTATTCCGGAACTGGAAGTGACGGTCTCCCGCCTTTCCCGTTTGCTGGCCGAACAGGTACGTTTTGGTGTGCTGGGTGTTTCAGAGGAAACCCTGTGGGACCGTGAAACCCGCCAGCGTCTGCCACGTTACGTCTGGATAACACCGGCAGGCTGGCAGATGCTGGGCGTCGACATGGTAAAACTTCACGAACAGCAGCAGAAACGACTGCGTGAAAGTGAAATCCGCCAGCAGCTCATTCGGGAAGGTGTTCTGCGTGAGGATGAAGATATCTCCGTACATGCGGCCAGAAAACGCTGGTATCTGCAGCGCAGTCAGGATGCGCTGAAACACCGTCGTGCGAAAGCAGCAGCCAGTAAGCGCGCCAGACGCCTGAAGAAACTGCCTGCCGACCAGCAGATTCATGAGATGGCAGAGTATCTCAGGAAGCGTCTGCCTCCGGATGAAGCCTATTTTTGTTCCGATGACCATCTGAAGCGAATGGCCATCAGGGAGTTGCGTCAGCTTGAACTGACGCTGGCTGCCCCGCCACCGCACTAGACAGCACCATTCCCTCAGCACTGAATCATCACCAGCCCCTCCGGGGCTTTCGGCGCTGGTTCCGCTCAGCCCAAAATCCGCAGTAATCACCTTAAATCCCCTCAGAGGGGCATATCTGCCCATAAAACCACGCATCAGTCATCAGAACATGGCCACGTTGTTTCAGTTATCCACATAAATCCGCAAACAAAGAACTTTAAGAAGCTGCAAACCTGAAACAGCAAACCTGCAATATAGTCTTAACCCCATTATTTAATCCCCTGCGTTGCTTCGCCGCAGGGAAAATCTTTATCTCTGAGACCACTGTGAACAAATACAAAGAGGCCTTCGCTTGCAGCGGCCAAGGCCGCGCCGCTCAGAATCTAAAAGCACCTCCCACGCTAACGCGCGGGCCCCGAACCTCACCGTTCTGAAACCACAACAAAAAGACATCAGGAATAAAAACACCACACAAACGCAGCACCGTGCCCACCCCTCATAACTGAAAAGCGAGGCCGCCCCCGCCCAAAGGGCGGGAACAACATCGCTTTTAATTATGAATGTTGTAACTACATTATCATCGCTGTCAGTCTTCTGGCTGGATGTTCTCAGTACACGCTCGTAAGCGGCCCTGACGGCCCGCTAACGCGGAGATACGCCCCGACTTCGGGTAAACCCTCGTCGGGACCACTCCGACCGCGCACAGAAACTCTCTCATGGCTGAAAGCGGGTATGGCTTAGCAGGGCTGGGGATGGGTAAGGTGAAATCTATCAATCAGTACCGGCTGACGCCGGGCTTCGGCGGTTTTACTCCGGTATCACATGTAACCACAGCGTGCCGCCTTCCATGCCGCTGGCGCGGCATATCCTGGTGACGATATCTGAATCGTTATATACTGTGTATATACGTAGTAATGACGAGGTGATAAATGGCACAGGTTAATATGAGTTTAAGAATCGACGCTGAACTGAAGGATGCTTTTATGGCCGCTGCAAAAAGCATGGACCGTAATGGCTCTCAGTTAATCCGGGATTTTATGCGCCAGACCGTTGAACGGCAGCATAATACCTGGTTCCGTGACCAGGTTGCGGCAGGACGTCAGCAACTCGAGCACGGCGATGTGCTTCCCCATGACATGGTCGAATCCTCTGCTGCAGCATGGCGGGATGAAATGAGCAGGAAGGTTGCCGGTAAATGATGGAGATATTCTGGACCATGCTGGCCAGCCAGGACAGGAAGCGCATTCGTGAGTACATTGCGGAGCAGAACCTGATGGCTGCCATTGAACTGGACGAACGGATTGGTTATTCAGCCAGCAGCCTGGCCGGGCAGCCGTATAAAGGCCGCAACGGTCGTGTGGAAGGTACCCGGGAACTGGTTATTCACCCGCATTTTGTTCTGGTTTATGAGGTCGACAGCCAGTGGGGAAAAGTGTATATCCTGCGCGTGTTGCATACTGCACAGAAGTGGCCATAGAGGGGCTGTCCGGATATAAGGAAAGGAGATGCAATAACCATGAATAATGATGAGCTGGCCACCAGACGTGCGCAGGCGATTGCCGAAGACAGGTGTTTCTCGAAAGGACGTTTGCGCGATGAATTCAGAATGAAACCAGCCCCCGGTGCTGAGCCGGTTAAGTGGTATAAAAACACTTATGGTGGCAGGTTCGCTGTATACCGAATTGCAGACTGTGTTCCGATGCGTGAGAAACGCCCTCTGACGAGTAAACAACAGCTGGCTGGCCAGCGACTTTCCGTTTTATCCAGACTTAACAGCACCAGTGGCCGGATGGCACGGCAGGCATATGACTGGCTGAGTCTGGCACCGCTCTTTCTGGATACTGAAACGACAGGACTGGATAATACCGCGGAAGCCCTGGAAATCGGCCTGACCGATGCGGCCGGTCAGGTGGTATTTGAAACCAGGCTGAAGCCCACGGTCGCCATCGGGGCGCAGGCCGCCGCTGTGCATGGTATCAGCGAGCAGGCTCTCTGCGGCGCACCATCATGGACAGATGTGGCGCGGCAACTGCGTCATGCAATCGGGGACCGACCAGTAATTATCTTTAATGCCCGGTTCGACATCCGCATTCTGAAACAGACTGCTGCCGCACATAGCGATCCGGCTGACTGGCTGGAAGAACTGACGGTATATTGTGCGATGGAGCTGGCTGCAGGATATTATGGGGCCACCAACCGCTATGGCACGATTTCACTGGCCTGTGCTGCCAGCCAGGCCGGACTGACCTGGGAAGGGCAGGCACACTCAGCGATCGCCGACGCACGGATGACGGCAGGGGTGGTAAACGCTATTGCTGCATATCATCTGGAACTGCTGCAGGAACAGGCACGGCTGAAAATCTGACCGCCTGGCCTGTATACCGCAATCATTTACGTTATCCAGACGTAAATCCGCCGCTTGTTGCTGTCAGCATGTTAATGCTAATGTATGTGTACATTAGCATTAATGAGGGATGATATGTGAGAGACAAAACCAGGGAGGCCATGCGGCTTTTTTTAGGCGGCAGGTGCTACACGGCTGAAAAACTTGAAAAGGATTATCTGGCTGGGGGCACCTCAGAAAACGGAAAATAAAGCACGCTAAGGCATAGCTGACCTTGCCAGGCCTGCTTCGCCCTGTAGTGACGCGATCAACGGGCAGGAAACATTCCCCTTTCGTGCATGGCAGGCGCACACGAGTTCAGACAGCACGGTTTCCATGCGCGCCGTCGTGCGGAGATCATCAGTCCGTTGGCGCAGTCGGAGACGGTCGGGCACGAAGCGGCCGATATGGCGGCTCAGGCGCTGGGCTTGTCTCGGCGCCAGGTATACGTTCTGATCCGGCGTGCCCGGCAAGGCAGCGGCCTCGTGACGGATCTGGTGCCCGGCCAGTCCGGTGGAGGTAAAGGTAAGGGGCGCTTGCCGGAACCGGTCGAGCGCGTCATCCACGAGCTACTGCAAAAGCGGTTCCTGACCAAGCAGAAGCGCAGCCTAGCGGCCTTTCACCGCGAAGTCACTCAGGTGTGCAAGGCTCAAAAACTGCGAGTGCCGGCGCGCAATACCGTGGCCTTACGGATCGCTAGCCTTGACCCGCGCAAGGTCATCCGCCGGCGGGAAGGCCAGGATGCCGCTCGTGACCTACAAGGTGTGGGCGGCGAGCCTCCTGCCGTGACCGCGCCGCTGGAGCAGGTGCAGATAGACCATACGGTCATCGACCTGATCGTGGTCGATGACCGCGACCGGCAACCTATTGGCCGCCCGTACCTGACCCTCGCCATCGACGTGTTCACCCGCTGCGTGCTCGGCATGGTCGTCACGCTGGAAGCGCCGTCTGCCCCGATTTATTGTTCACAGCGATAGCACCTGCCATTTGGGGCAGCACCTACATTGTCACCACCCAATACCTGCCGAACTTCTCACCGATGACGGTCGCGATGCTGCGGGCGTTGCCGGCGGGTTTATTGCTCGTGATGATCGTCCGACAGATTCCAACGGGAATCTGGTGGATGCGCATCTTCATCCTCGGCGCACTTAATATTTCGCTATTCTGGAGCTTGTTGTTTATTTCGGTCTACCGCCTGCCGGGCGGGGTCGCGGCGACGGTAGGCGCTGTGCAGCCGCTGATGGTCGTGTTCATCTCTGCCGCTCTGCTAGGTAGCCCGATACGATTGATGGCGGTCCTGGGGGCTATTTGCGGAACTGCGGGCGTGGCGCTGTTGGTGTTGACACCAAACGCAGCGCTAGATCCTGTCGGCGTCGCAGCGGGCCTGGCGGGGGCGGTTTCCATGGCGTTCGGAACCGTGCTGACCCGCAAGTGGCAACCTCCCGTGCCTCTGCTCACCTTTACCGCCTGGCAACTGGCGGCCGGAGGACTTCTGCTCGTTCCAGTAGCTTTAGTGTTTGATCCGCCAATCCCGATGCCTACAGGAACCAATGTTCTCGGCCTGGCGTGGCTCGGCCTGATCGGAGCGGGTTTAACCTACTTCCTTTGGTTCCGGGGGATCTCGCGACTCGAACCTACAGTTGTTTCCTTACTGGGCTTTCTCAGCCCGGGGACCGCCGTGTTGCTAGGATGGTTGTTCTTGGATCAGACGCTGAGTGCGCTTCAAATCATCGGCGTCCTGCTCGTGATCGGGAGTATCTGGCTGGGCCAACGTTCCAACCGCACTCCTAGGGCGCGTATAGCTTGCCGGAAGTCGCCTTGACCCGCATGGCATAGGCCTATCGTTTCCACGATCAGCGATCGGCTCGTTGCCCTGCGCCGCTCCAAAGCCCGCGACGCAGCGCCGGCAGGCAGAGCAAGTAGAGGGCAGCGCCTGCAATCCATGCCCACCCGTTCCACGTTGTTATAGAAGCCGCATAGATCGCCGTGAAGAGGAGGGGTCCGACGATCGAGGTCAGGCTGGTGAGCGCCGCCAGTGAGCCTTGCAGCTGCCCCTGACGTTCCTCATCCACCTGCCTGGACAACATTGCTTGCAGCGCCGGCATTCCGATGCCACCCGAAGCAAGCAGGACCATGATCGGGAACGCCATCCATCCCCGTGTCGCGAAGGCAAGCAGGATGTAGCCTGTGCCGTCGGCAATCATTCCGAGCATGAGTGCCCGCCTTTCGCCGAGCCGGGCGGCTACAGGGCCGGTGATCATTGCCTGGGCGAGTGAATGCAGAATGCCAAATGCGGCAAGCGAAATGCCGATCGTGGTCGCGTCCCAGTGAAAGCGATCCTCGCCGAAAATGACCCAAAGCGCGGCCGGCACCTGTCCGACAAGTTGCATGATGAAGAAGACCGCCATCAGGGCGGCGACGACGGTCATGCCCCGGGCCCACCGGAACGAAGCGAGCGGGTTGAGAGCCTCCCGGCGTAACGGCCGGCGTTCGCCTTTGTGCGACTCCGGCAAAAGGAAACAGCCCGTCAGGAAATTGAGGCCGTTCAAGGCTGCCGCGGCGAAGAACGGAGCGTGGGGGGAGAAATCGCCCATCAGCCCACCGAGCACAGGTCCCGCGACCATCCCGAACCCGAAACAGGCGCTCATGAAGCCGAAGTGCCGCGCGCGCTCATCGCCATCAGTGATATCGGCAATATAAGCGCCGGCTACCGCCCCAGTCGCCCCGGTGATGCCGGCCACGATCCGCCCGATATAGAGAACCCAAAGGAAAGGCGCCGTCGCCATGATGGCGTAGTCGACAGCAGCGCCGGCCAGCGAGACGAGCAAGACCGGCCGCCGCCCGAAACGATCCGACAGCGCGCCCAGCACAGGTGCGCAGGCAAATTGCATCAACGCATACAGCGCCAGCAGAATGCCATAGTGGGCGGTGACGTCGTTCGAGTGAACCAGATCGCGCAGGAGGCCCGGCAGCACCGGCATAATCAGGCCGATGCCGACAGCGTCGAGCGCGACAGTGCTCAGAATTACGATCAGGGGTCTGTTGGGTTTCACGTCTGGCCTCCGGACCAGCCTCCGCTGGTCCGATTGAACGCGCGGATTCTTTATCACTGATAAGTTGGTGGACATATTATGTTTATCAGTGATAAAGTGTCAAGCATGACAAAGTTGCAGCCGAATACAGTGATCCGTGCCGCCCTGGACCTGTTGAACGAGGTCGGCGTAGACGGTCTGACGACACGCAAACTGGCGGAACGGTTGGGGGTTCAGCAGCCGGCGCTTTACTGGCACTTCAGGAACAAGCGGGCGCTGCTCGACGCACTGGCCGAAGCCATGCTGGCGGAGAATCATACGCATTCGGTGCCGAGAGCCGACGACGACTGGCGCTCATTTCTGATCGGGAATGCCCGCAGCTTCAGGCAGGCGCTGCTCGCCTACCGCGATGGCGCGCGCATCCATGCCGGCACGCGACCGGGCGCACCGCAGATGGAAACGGCCGACGCGCAGCTTCGCTTCCTCTGCGAGGCGGGTTTTTCGGCCGGGGACGCCGTCAATGCGCTGATGACAATCAGCTACTTCACTGTTGGGGCCGTGCTTGAGGAGCAGGCCGGCGACAGCGATGCCGGCGAGCGCGGCGGCACCGTTGAACAGGCTCCGCTCTCGCCGCTGTTGCGGGCCGCGATAGACGCCTTCGACGAAGCCGATCCGGACGCAGCGTTCGAGCAGGGACTCGCGGTGATTGTCGATGGATTGGCGAAAAGGAGGCTCGTTGTCAGGAACGTTGAAGGACCGAGAAAGGGTGACGATTGATCAGGACCGCTGCCGGAGCGCAACCCACTCACTACAGCAGAGCCATGTAGACAACATCCCCTCCCCCTTTCCACCGCGTCAGACGCCCGTAGCAGCCCGCTACGGGCTTTTTCATGCCCTGCCCTAGCGTCCAAGCCTCACGGCCGCGCTCGGCCTCTCTGGCGGCCTTCTGGCGCTCCTGCTGCGGCGTCCGCTCGTGGGCCGTGGCGCGGGTCCGCGCGCCGGCCTCGTGCGCCTGGCGCTCGCGGGCGAGGTCCAGGGCGGCCGTCTTCACGTTCTGCCTTGCGCAGATGAGATAGGGGAGCCCGCAGAATTCGGAAAAAATCGTACGCTAAGGTTTTCCGGGCATCCGTAAGGGCCGAAACTTCCCGTCTTCCAGTCTGCGGCTCTGCCGCCAGACGTAATCGCCGGTTAGGTTGATGTGCTCCCAGCCCAGCGGCGACAGGAATTGCAGCAGCTCGCCGTCCACCGGCTTGCCGGCCTCGACCAACCCCTGGGTGGCGCGTTCCAGGTACACCGTGTTCCACAGCACGATAGCCGCCGTCACCAGGTTGAGGCCGCTGGCCCGGTAGCGCTGCTGCTCGAAGCTCCGATCCCTGATTTCCCCAAGGCGGTTGAAGAACACCGCCCTGGCCAGCGAGTTGCGCGCCTCACCTTTGTTCAGGCCGGCATGCACGCGGCGGCGCAGTTCAACACTTTGCAGCCAGTCCAGGATGAACAGCGTGCGCTCGATCCGGCCCAGCTCGCGCAGGGCCACGGCCAGTCCGTTCTGGCGCGGGTAGCTGCCGAGCTTGCGCAGCATCAGCGAGGCGGTGACGGTGCCCTGCTTGATCGAGCTGGCCAGGCGCAGGATGTCGTCCCAGTGGGCACGCACGTGCTTGATGTTCAGGGTGCCGCCGATCAGCGGGCGCAACGTCGGGTAGGCTTGCACGCCCTGCGGCACGTACAGCTTGGTTTCGCCGAGGTCGCGGATGCGCGGCGCGAAGCGGAAGCCTAGCAGGTGCATCAGGGCAAAGACGTGATCGGTGAAGCCGGCCGTGTCGGTGTAGTGCTCCTCGATCCGCAGGTCGGACTCGTGGTACAGCAGGCCGTCGAGCACATAGGTGGAATCGCGGACGCCGACATTCACCACGCGGGTGCTGAACGGCGCGTACTGGTCGGAGATATGGGTATAGAACAGCCGTCCCGGCTCGCTACCGTACTTCGGGTTGACGTGCCCGGTGCTCTCGCCCCGGCCACCCGCGCGGAAGCGCTGGCCATCGGAGGATGAGGTCGTGCCGTCGCCCCAGTGGGCGGCAAAGGCGTGGCGATACTGGTGGTTGACCAGCTCGGCCAAGGCCGCCGAATAGGTTTCGTCGCGGATGTGCCAGGCTTGCAGCCAGGACAGCTTGGCGTAGGTCAGGCCGGGGCTCGACTCGGCCATCTTGGTCAGCCCGAGGTTGATCGCATCACCGAGGATTGCGGACAGCAGCAACGTCCTGTCTTTGGCCTCGGCCCCGTCCTTCAAGTGGGTGAAGTGGCGGCTGAAGCCCGTCCAGTCGTCCACGTCCATCAGCAGTTCGGTGATCTTGATGCGCGGCAGTAACTGGCTGGTTTGGTCGATCAGCGCCTGCGCCCGATCCGGCACCGCCGCATCCAGCGGGGTGATTTTCAGCCCTGACTCGGTGAGGATGGCATCGGGCAGCTCGTTGTCCTTGGCCAGGCGGGTGACGGTGGCCAACTGCTCGTCCAGCAGCTGCAAACGCTCTTCCAGGTACTGGTCGCTGTTCGGGTTGATCGCCAGGGGCAGGGCCTGCTCGCGCTTGAGTGCGGCGAACTTCTCGGCCGGCAGCAGGTAGTCGTCGAAGTCGCGGAACTGCCGCGAGCCCTTGACCCAGATGTCGCCGGAGCGCAGGGCGTTCTTCAGCTCGGACAGGGCGCAGATTTCGTAGAATTTCCGGTCGAGGCCTTCCGGGGTGATCACCAGCGGCTTCCAGCGCGGCTTGATGAAGGCCGTGGGTGCATCGGCCGGCACCTTGCGCAGGTTGTCGGCGTTCATCTCACGCAGGGTCTGCACGGCTGCCAGCACGCCTTGCGCGGCCGGCGCGGCGCGCAGTTCCAGCACCTCCAGCAAGGCCGGCGTGTAACGGCGCAGGGTGGCGAAGTTCTCGCCGACCAGGTGCAGGTGGTCGAAGCCTTCCGGCCGGGCCAGCAGCTCGGCCTCGCTGACGCTCTCGGTGAACTCGTCCCAGGGAATCACCGCCTCGATGGCGGCATAGGGGTCGCTGCCGCTTTCCTTCGCTTCCAGCAGCGCCTGGCCGATCCTGGAGTACAGGCGCACCTTGTCGTTGATCGCCTTGCCCTGCTTCTGGAACTGCTGCTGATGCTTGTGCTTCGCGCCGCTGAACAGCTTGACCAGGATGCGGTCATGCAGATCGACCAGCTCATCGATCACGGTCGCGGTGCTCTCCAGCACCACGGCGGCCAGGGTCGCGTAGCGGCGCTGCGGCTCGAACTTACCGAGGTCTTTGGGCGTCATCTGCCCACCCTCGCGGGCCAGCTTGAGCAGGCGGTTCTGGTGGATGTGCCGGCCCAGGCCTTCGGGCAAGTCCACCAACTGAAATGTCTTCAGCCGCTCGATGTGTTCCAGCATGTGCCGAGAGTTGGGTTTCAGCGGTGCCTGGCGCAGCCAGGTCAACCAGGTGATGCTGCTGCCGGCCTTGAGCTTCAACAGCTCGTCCAGCTTGGCCCGATGCGAGTCCGTGAGTGGTTCGACCAGGGCGCGGTAGACCCGCCGATTGGCTCGCGCAATGGCTTCCGAGCAGGCCCGGTCAATCACGCTCAGCGCCGGCAGGATGCGTCGTTTCTGCCGTAGGCTCTCCAGGGCCTGACCGGCCAGCAGCAAGCCTTTGTCGGTCTGCTGGGCCAGCTCGGTTAGCTCGCGCACCAGGGCGCGGAAGTCGGACAGGCCGAACGGGGCCAGTTGCAGGTAGGTGCGCAGTTCCTGGGCATGCTCGCGACGGGTCACGTCGCGCTCGCCGTACTTTGCCCAGCTCGCCGGCTCGGCCTGGACTTGCTTCGCCACCCACAGGATGACCGGCTCGGGCAGCTCGCTGTCGGTTCCCAGCGCGTAACCGGGGTAGCGCAGCAGGCAGAGCTGCACGGCGAAGCCGAGGCGGTTGGCGTCGCCGCGTCGCTGGCGGATCAGCGACAGGTCGGAGTCGTTGAAGGTGTAGTAGCGGATCAGGTCATCCTGGCTTTCCGGCAGCGCAAGCAGGGTGTCCCGCTCCGTGGCCGAGAGGATCAAGCGACGCGGCATGTGTCAGTCGTCCGTGCGGAGGTACTGGTAGAGGGTTTCCCGGCTGATGTTGAACTCGCGGGCAAGCTGCGCCTTGGGCTCGCCGGCCGTCGCTCGCTGCCGCAGGGTAGCAGCCTGCTCATCGGACAGGGCTTTCTTGCGGCCCCGGTACGCGCCACGCTGCTTGGCCAAGGCGATGCCCTCACGCTGCCGCTCGCGGATCAGGGCGCGCTCGAACTCAGCGAAGGCCCCCATCACCGACAGCATCAGGTTGGCCATCGGCGAGTCCTCGCCAGTGAACACCAGGCCCTCCTTCAGGAACTCGATGCGCACGCCGCGCTGAGTCAGCTTCTGTACCAAGCGACGCAGGTCACCCTGTCTCTCTCTGCTTTTTCATGGCTACTGTCATATTTATGTCTGTTGCGCGGTTTTGTTACTTTTTCATGACCGAACCCGAAATTTTGCGCGTCAATAAGAGACGTTGTGTAAACTCAGTCCTTTTATCTGGCAGGTTAACCCCTATCAATCTTAGGATGAAACCACGCCATCCTCTGTTTGCCTGGTTATTAATTTCATAAAGACGATTGTTTTCCTCTCGTAGTTTTGTCCACTCTAAACAAAGTGTTATATCATCCAGTTCTGTGATGTGTTTCACTTTTCCATTGACAGTTACAGTGTTTATTCCATTTCCTGTGATCATCATCTTATGCCTTTTTTATCTTCATTTGGGACCGTGCTTTTCTTCGGAGTATCACTATTCGTTAACTGCTGTTTATCAATAAAATTCCTGATGTTATCAAGTGCTTCCTTTGTTTTTAGAATGCGCTTGATATCCATTTCATCCCGCCCGGTCATTCTTTTTCCGGACAAAAGACGCTCAAGAAGCTCCTGTTTCGCATCAGGAGAATCTTTGGCGAGCTCCATCAGTTTAAGCAAATCTTCACGATCGAGAGGAAAGAAGTATTTTACAAAATACTTGAAAAGCGAAAGAAAGTAGTATGCTGTCCATGCAATACAGAAACCGATTCTGAGAAACTCATTGTCAACTATACAGAAATACAGGTATACAATCAGGAGAATAGGTAAAATCCATAATACTATAGCTAAAAAAATATATACGGGGATCAGGCGTCTGTATGCCCGTTCATGTTTATTCAGGATGAATAAAATCTTCTCCGCTTCTGAATCACACATAACATTCTCTTCCCATTTTTTCTGATACGTAATGTCCACCTGTTATCAGGAGTGTTTATTGCCCAGAAATATTCTCCTGCTGTGCCTGCATCCTGAGCCACTTTTGTTCTAATGTCGCCAGTCTGCGACCGGCACTCTGTGCTTCAGAGTCTGAGACCTGCCCTTTGGGGTGACCATCCAGGCCATAACGTGGGACGCCGGCGACAGCTGTCCGCTGCAGATATACGCGGCGGGATGTGATGCAGGACACTGCACAGAGCCATTCGTCCATGGTCAGTTCTGTCTCCGGGTGTTCTGCCAGAAATGCCGAAATATCATTGTTTATGCCAATTTTCAGGGGAATAAATCCACCACCTTCAGCACGAAGATGAGGAAACAGGGCCTTTATTTTTTCCACGCACTCGTGAGTATACTCACGGGTCCAGTGGGAGGGACGTGGAAAACGGTGTCTTTTCTTTTTCTTCTTCCTGGCTGGCGCTTCGGGGATATGTGTTTCGACGGCAGATGAATTTATTCCGGCGGGGGCTGATTCTGCCGTCTGTTCAGTAAATACAGGTGCGATAATATCTGTTTTTTCGGATAAGGACGGTAGCGAAAAAGTACGACGTTTTTTCACCACAATGACGGGAGTTTTCCTTTCTTCCTGATTTTTTCCCATAAATACCTCGGCTGGCTGGTTTTACTCTTTAATAATATCACAATTCATAAATTAGTAAATTTCCCATCAGGTGATTTTTCATGGCTAATAAGTCCGTTCTCTGAATATTTATACTCGAGGTAGTAACAGTTATGGCGTGACAGTCGAATTGATATTCTACTGAACCCTGACAGAAACATGGTTGATATATTCTCTCACTTTAATGTTGTCATGATATAAATAAAAACAATTCATTTGAAAGGATATCAGAAGAAGATATCGGGGCGCACAGTTCATCTCTGCCTTTGTTTCATGGGGTGTTCTTTGTATATTTTACTTACTGTTTAAGCATGTACATAAGGAGTGCTTTCATTATGCCAATGATACTTGTAAAGAAGAATCCCCGGGGCAAAGTGATTCGGGAGCTTAGCAGTGAGGAAGAGACTGCAGTAAAGACGGTCTGTGGACTGAAAAAGCCAGCAACCATGGCACTACATAACCTGGCCAATGATATTCTCCGGGAAATGCGTGAGTATGATGCATGGTTACAGTGTGACTGTATTCCGGGAGATTCGCCGGCCATGAATTTTGCTGCTCTTAAAAACAATACGGGTACTCTTTATCTGTCCAGTTTTAATCATGAGCATGCACCTGAATGCCCCATGTATCGTCAGTTATCCGGAAATGAAGAGGAAACATCTTCCGGAGCAAGCCGGCATCCCGTTAGCACCCGTATAAATTACAGAAACTTTTTACCACCTGATGACAGTAATTCTGTTATCAGACTGCAGGCCCGCTCTGCTTACCATAATGGTGAGAGCTCCTCCGTTCGCAAGAAACGTCTGCGCCTTGCCCGTTTACTCCTGTCTCTTATTGACGATGCTGGGCTGAATAAACTGGATTCCCTGGCTAATCCCCGTATCCGGACTAATTATCGTGAGTGTCTTGATGCCATACGGCAGGTTACACTGCAGCAGGAGTATATTCGGGGAAGATCCTTATCTGAAATTATCCATTTCCGGCCTGGAATGTCTGAAAGGTCTCAGGAGCGGTTAATGGAAACGCTGGAGAATTCAGAACGACACTGGCCTGCCAGAAGAAAGCATATGTTCTTTCAGATTTTTATGGCGCAGCACATCTGTCGTGATGCTGTGGAAATTCACTGGGCGAACGGTAATATTCAGGTCATCAGACCTGTGCGGGGGATCAGTATTAATGGTGAAGCGCAGGGCGGAATACGTCCCCCTTACTGGGTTATTCTTGCTTTTTGCCGGAGTGCCGATGGCAGAATCATCTGCAGTGAAGGGTATGCTCATGCTCTTTATCAACTGACATGTCCGGTGCCTGTGGACAGCAAACTGGAACGAAACACGCTCACTGCTCTTCTGAATGTGGCCAGCTGGCTTAAAAGAAAGCCAGGTACGCCGGAATTAAGTCTGGAAAGGCCCCTGTTTGATACAGAAGTTTATGTTAATGGTGAAAAGAAATATGTACTGCCGGATTTCATTGTTACAGCAAGGGCTCCTGACGGAAAGACGGCCAGAGTGGTCATCGAAACGATGGGATATGAAGACAGTGATTACTGCGCGAGAAAATCCAGGCAGCATACCGGCATGAAGCAGATTGGTGTTCTGCATACCGATCCACCGAAATGGCTGGATAACGATCATCCCCCTTTTGAGAAACATATGTACGGTGTTTTTATGCATCTCAGGTACTGAGATATTTTGTGGCTCAGTTCTGTAACTTTTCCCGTAACATTGTCTGTTGTTACGGGAAAGTCCGGTTTTTGTATTGCACCAGAGAATACCCAGACTGTGATGCTGCCACAACGTCAGCAGGCTTTCTGAACGGTTTAACACCACTTCATGTTAATGATAATCACTATCATTAAATCTTGACATGCCATTTTCTCCTTAATAAATTAATACTGTATATGTATCCATATACGTAAGCAGTTAATTCATTTGTTTTCCTCAGAGGATGAAGGAGATACCGAATGTCTGACCCTGTACGTATTACAAATCCCGGTGCAGAATCGCTGGGGTATGATTCAGATGGCCATGAAATTATGGCCGTTGATATTTATGTAAACCCTCCACGTGTCGATGTTTTTCATGGTACCCCGCCTGCATGGAGTTCCTTCGGGAACAAAACCATCTGGGGCGGAAACGAGTGGGTCGATGATTCCCCAACCCGAAGTGATATCGAAAAAAGGGACAAGGAAATCACAGCGTACAAAAACACGCTCAGCGTGCAGCAGAAAGAGAATGAGAATAAGCGTACTGAAGCCGGAAAACGCCTTTCTGCGGCAATTGCTGCAAGGGAAAAAGATGAAAACACACTGAAAACACTCCGTGCCGGAAACGCAGATGTCGCTGATATTACACGACAGGAGTTCAGACTCCTGCAGGCAGAGCTGAGAGAATACGGATTCCGTACTGAAATCGCCGGATATGATGCCCTCCGGCTGCATACAGAGAGCCGGATGCTGTTTGCTGATGCTGATTCTCTTCGTATATCTCCCCGCGAGGCCAGGTCGTTAATCGAACAGGCTGAAAAACGGCAGAAGGATGCGCAGAACGCAGACAAGAAGGCCGCTGATATGCTTGCTGAATACGAGCGCAGAAAAGGTATTCTGGACACGCGGTTGTCAGAGCTGGAAAAAAATGGCGGGGCAGCCCTTGCCGTTCTTGATGCACAACAGGCCCGTCTGCTCGGGCAGCAGACACGGAATGACAGGGCCATTTCAGAGGCCCGGAATAAACTCAGTTCGGTGACGGAATCGCTTAAGACGGCCCGTAATGCATTAACCAGAGCTGAACAACAGCTGACGCAACAGAAAAACACGCCTGACGGCAAAACGATAGTTTCCCCTGAAAAATTCCCGGGGCGTTCATCAACAAATCATTCTATTGTTGTGAGTGGTGATCCGAGATTTGCCGGTACGATAAAAATCACAACCAGCGCGGTCATCGATAACCGTGCAAACCTGAATTATCTTCTGACCCATTCCGGTCTGGACTATAAACGCAATATTCTGAATGACCGGAATCCGGTGGTGACAGAGGATGTGGAAGGTGACAAGAAAATTTATAATGCTGAAGTTGCTGAATGGGATAAGTTACGGCAACGATTGCTTGATGCCAGAAATAAAATCACCTCTGCTGAATCTGCGGTAAATTCGGCGAGAAATAACGTCAGTGCCAGAACAAATGAACAAAAGCATGCAAATGATGCTCTTAACGCCCTGTTGAAGGAAAAAGAGAATATCCGTAGCCAGCTTGCTGACATAAATCAGAAAATAGCTGAAGAGAAAAGAAAAAGGGATGAAATAAATATGATAAAGGATGCCATAAAACTCACCTCTGATTTCTACAGAACGATATATGATGAGTTCGGTAAACAAGCATCCGAACTTGCTAAGGAGCTGGCTTCTGTATCTCAAGGGAAACAGATTAAGAGTGTGGATGATGCACTGAACGCTTTTGATAAATTCCGTAATAATCTGAACAAGAAATATAGCATACAAGATCGCATGGCCATTTCTAAAGCCCTGGAAGCTATTAATCAGGTCCATATGGCGGAGAATTTTAAGCTGTTCAGTAAGGCATTTGGTTTTACCGGAAAAGTTATTGATCGTTATGATGTTGCTGTGGAGTTACAAAAGGCTGTAAAAACGGACAACTGGCGTCCATTTTTTGTAAAACTTGAATCACTGGCAGCAGGAAGAGCTGCTTCAGCAGTTACAGCATGGACGTTTTCCGTCATGCTGGGAACCCCTGTAGGTATTCTGGGTTTTGCAATTATTATGGCGGCTGTGAGTGCGTTTGTTAATGATAAGTTTATTGAGCAGGTCAATAAACTTATTGGTATCTGACACATAATGATGCCCTTTCATTTTCCTGAAAGGGCTTTGCAGAATATAAAAATTAAGTAAATGGCAACCACAGGAACTGATATAACGAAACAGAATAATTCAAATATTGCAGTTAAGCTTCCGCCAACTGGATTTGTAAAGAAGTCTTTTTGCCAGAATTCTTTCCCTGTAAACCTTATTACCATTTTCTGTATTATCCTCATTGAAAAAGGAAAAGTAATGGCACTGATAATGCATCCGATGAACGCATAAAACATTCTTGCATTTTCCTGGCTATCTTTCCATCCCAGATAAAAAACTGTAAGAATAATGAGGCTTGGTATCAGGCTCTTCAGTAAATACTTTACAGATATATCCAGTTTCATCTGTTTTCTCCTTTATTGTTATCGTGTACCGGTGCGTGATAACATAATCACAGCATGATAATAATAATCAATAACAATAAGCTGTGTCACGTTTACATCATGGAACGGAGGTGCTCCTGTGACCTTTGAGCAGAAAAAAGCCCGGGCCATTGCCCTGATGGACAGCAAAAAGATGTGGCGGAGCAATTATGCCCCTCCTCTTCTGTGTATTCTCTGGCGGCTGGGTATCCGGCTTCCGCCATTACCCTTTATGCCGTTCTGGCAGGTCACGCTGTTGATGGGGAGCTTATGGGGCATTTCCTGGGGATGTGCAATGTGGTTTATCTACCGGGGGCCGTCAGGAATGGTGGCAGGTGAGGCCATAATTATAAGTATCACGGGTGGTTTTTTGTTCGGACTGCTCACGGCCTCTTTCCACTGGTGGCGCAGGAAAGTTAACCGGCTGCCACCATGGGGTGATGTGTAAACCGTGCTGGCATGTTTTTACGGAGTGACGCTTTCATTAACCTGTACACGAACTTCTATTCCGGCATCATGACAGGCCTGCAGCCACTGCGCCACTTCCAGCGGATCGCCCTCCCGGCGTACCACTCTGCCTTCTTTATTCCATAACTGCAGACAGGTGCTGCCGTCGAGACGCACCACAAAATCCCCACGGCAGGCCTGATACGTTATGCCGTTCAGCTCCACCTCCAGATCAGTGGCAGAAGTGCCATCTGCGGGCAGACCTGCTGCCGGGACCAGCGGCAGTACGACGACTTCTGCCGCACGCTGTTCTGCCCGGAGGCGGTCTTGTTCTGCCAGCAGCAGAGGCTGTGCCACAGCCCGGCCGGCCTCCGTCAGCTCTACTGCCAGCTGCAGGTTCGGAGCGCGCAGGGTACGCAGCCAGCCGGCATCCTCCAGACGACGGCAGGAGGCGCGCAGGTTTGGCCCGTAGACCGGGGCTTCCCCGCTTCGCTCCAGCACCCGTTCTATGTCCCGCGTCAGCACGGGGCCCGGTCGTTTTTCATCAAGGGCAGCCAGCACAATCAGCACTCTCCGCTGCAGTGGCGACGGTCGGCGGCTCTGAGTCATTTCCAGTCATCCTCCGGCCAGATGAGCTTTCTGAGGCGCTGAAAGTCGGCGTCAATGAGCTCCTGTCTCTTTATGGCATTCATTGAGGCATAGCCATTTATGGCCAGTTCATGCCAGAAGATCAGCACGGCTCCGGCTTTGGCTGACTCGCAGAGATAAATCGCGCCCTGGCTGTCCAGATTGCATTCCCGGATGCGTCGTTCCGTAAACCGGGTTAGTTGTTCATAGCTGAGTGAAAACACCCTTTCTTCATCCATCCTGCACGCTCCATCTGATAATGTTCTTAAAGGTAAAAATCACATCCTGCATGATTTGTGTGTTATTGATTTATGATAATATCAGGTATGGTTTTATATTTAATGGTGAAAATCATATCAGATATGATTTTATGTGTGCTGCTTAATTATCATATCTCCTGCCCGTTCTCTGCCGCACAGATCCGGTTTCCGGCTGTTACGGATCTTCTTCTCCCCCCACACAACGCCACCTCCCGTCAGCACAACATGTGGTGCCGGATTCAGCTGCTGATGACACTATATGTTGTGTCTTCTCCCTGACCTGTGATGCGTCGCGCAGGGGCGGAAAACAGCGATATGATTATTTCCTCAGCGTGGTACACTTCCGGAAAGTTGTGATATTCCGGAAAGTCGGATCTGACGGAAACGGCTCTCCGGTAATTTAACGGCGTGGTTATATGGATGCTTGTTATCATGGTGATGATGATAACGGCATGATGTTATCTGACGGCGTGACGGTAAGGGCAGTGATGATGGATGACGTTATCGCATGACCGTCCCTGCCCGGAAAAGAAAAAAGGAGTCACCCATGTTTTTTATTGAGAATGAAGGTCAGGCTGTCGCCGGAACGGATTACTGGCAGTCTGTACAGGCGCAGGCCGGATATGTCTACCTCAGCTGGAATGCCGGCGCAGCCAGGCTGCTTGTCCCGGATGCGGCAAAACATTTACTCAGGGAGATGCGGGGGGCTGAGTACGTCATCATCAGTAAGGGAGCACTGCATGGCCGCGATGCGCTGGAACTGATATTTGAAGACGGCAGCGATGCGCCGTTTGTGATCCACATGCTGAGTGAGCAGTGCGATCGCCTGCTCCCCGAAAACAACCAGGGAGGGGGTTTTGTTGTCACCGTCTGGACGCGTGGCGGTAACCAGCTCCGTTATCCGGGAAAGTACCGTGTTGTGGAAAACCTGCCCGACGTTTCCCCGTGGAGTGAACACTGATATGCAGCACCTGCCGGCACCGATCCACCATGCCCGGGATGCCGCTCAGCTTCCTGTTGCCATCGATTATCCGGCAGCGCTGGCACTCCGCCAGATGTCGATGGTTCATGATGAACTGCCAAAATACCTGCTGGCCCCTGAAGTGAGCGCCCTGCTCCATTACGTGCCGGATCTGCGCCGCAAAATGCTGCTGGCCACACTGTGGAACACCGGTGCGCGCATTAATGAAGCACTGGCGCTGACGCGGGGGGATTTTTCGCTCACGCCTCCGTATCCGTTTGTGCAGCTGGCCACTCTGAAGCAGCGGACAGAAAAAGCCGCCAGGACGGCAGGAAGGATGCCCGTCGGTCAGCAGACTCACCGTCTGGTTCCGCTCTCCGACGCCTGGTACGTCAGCCAGCTGCAGACGATGGTGGCCACACTGAAAATCCCCATGGAACGGCGTAATAAACGAACAGGCAGGACAGAGAAAGCGCGGATCTGGGAAGTGACGGACAGAACGGTCAGGACCTGGATTGGGGAGGCGGTTGCCGCCGCTGCCGCTGATGGTGTGACGTTCTCTGTCCCGGTCACGCCACATACGTTCCGCCATTCCTATGCGATGCATATGCTGTATGCCGGTATACCGCTGAAGGTCCTGCAGAGTCTGATGGGGCATAAGTCCATCAGCTCAACGGAGGTCTACACGAAGGTGTTTGCACTGGATGTGGCTGCACGGCACCGGGTGCAGTTTTCGATGCCTGAGTCCGATGCGGTGTCTATGCTCAAAAGAATTCCATAAGCTCTGACTTTTTTAAATCCCTTTCGGATATCTCATGGATATATTATCGGTATTTCATATTCTGTTGACATGCAGGACCGGTATAGAGTAAAAAAACATCTATTGAGTACCTCTTGGATATCCGAAAGGTGTCTTATGGGGGCTTTATGGGTATTACATGTGGATTCTGGAGATACACTATGCCTGTTATTGCTAATACGCATCCCAAAGGTGGTGTGGGTAAGACAACTTCATCCGTAAACATTGTTGGTGAAATGAAGTCTGATACAGTTGATCTGGATACTCATACCGGGCTTTCTATCATTCTGGGGCTGAGACCTGAAGGAAAAGAAATTTCCGTGAAAGTACCCAAAACAGTGGATGAGTTAATCGAAATTATGACTCCCTACAAGAACAGCGATAAGACGTTACTTATTGACTGTGGGGGATTTGACTCAGATCTTACCCGTACTGCGATTGCCTTTGCAGACTGCGTTATTGTCCCTTCAAAAGACTCCCTGACTGAACGTATTGGTTTGATGCATTTTGATGGAGTACTGGACGAAATCAGCTCTATCATGGGGACCGATATAACTGCTCACCTGTATCTCTGTAAAGTTAATCCTAACAAGAAGAAATTCCCTAAGCTTGATGCAATCCTGCCATCGTTCAAACATCTGAAGCTGATGAAGAGCCGCATTTCTGCTCGTGCAGAATTTGAGGATGTCATTGAGACTGGGATGGGAATCACTGAGTCTGTTCATGGGCGCTATTCGGCAGGAGGTAAGGAAGTTATTGCCCTGATCGAAGAAATCAATCATCTGATTGAAAATAACAAACAGTAAGGTGTGTCTATTGGGTATCCATATAGTATCCTTTGGGCTTTTAATGGATATCTTTTAAGTATCTAACAAACATCCTGGGTTATCTCATGAGCAAAGCGAAATTTAGTGCACAGGCTGAAAAACTGAAAAACCTGGTGGATTCTGCCAGATTACAAACTTCTTCTTCTGCCGTAACAGCAACAGCCCCGTCTCAGCCAAATGAAGGTGCAGAGGAAGTTTCAGGTCGTCCCGTGGCTGCCAGGACGAAGGCTAAGAATCTTAAGGCCATACCGCTGTCGTATTTTGAAGCTCATGCGGAACTTAAAGCGACCAGTAAAACATCTCTGGATTTTAGCTCATATATTATTGAGGCTATAAGAGAGAAGCTTGAACGTGATGGTGCAATAGGTCAATAAACTATCGGATACCTTAAGGGTATCTGATGTGTGTCTTTTAAATGCGTTATGGGGATTCTTCACGTACCTAAAGAGTCCCCATTAGACATCTTTCTGTTTATGGTGACATGATTCGTCACCGCTTTCCTTTCCTCTCAGTTTCACCATTTCATTCCTTTTCCCCTAACCTGAACCATGATGTCCACGATGTTTTTATATTGCATTTATGTATCACATATAACCTTCATAATGTTTTTGTATCTATGATTTCCTCTGGTCTTAAAGTTGTGTGTACAATGTACATGCAATTTATCGTGTTTTTATGTTGCATTTGTCCTTTCAGAAAGACCGTTTTTTCATTATAATTGAATATACATTGCATGTATGAAGCATGTTTGTTTTTTCTATTTGTTTATGAGCAACGGAGACTGGTTATGAAAATCTTTATTGATGATGGTTCTACCAACATTAAACTTGCCTGGTTGGAGGATGGTGACGTGAAAACGTTAATCAGCCCTAACAGCTTTAAACCGGAATGGTCTTTTAGTTTACTGGATGATGCTGCCCCGGCTAATTACGAGATCGACGGCGAGAAGTTTTCATTTGATCCATTAAGTGCTGATGCTGTCGTAACGACTGAAACACGCTATCAGTACAGTGATGTGAATGTTGTGGCCATTCAGCATGCGCTACAGCAGACCGGCCTGAAAGCGCAGCCTGTTGATGTCATCGTCACATTGCCGATCTCTGAATACCTTGACGCCAACAATCAGAAAAATAAGCAAAACATTGAAAGAAAGAAAAAAAATGTGATGCGTGAAGTACGGGTGCAGGGGAGTGATGCATTTGTTATTCGCAGTGTTTCCGTTCTTCCTGAAAGTATTCCCGCTGGTTTCAGTGTTCTTGCGGGGCTTGAGGATGATGAATCCCTTTTGATCGTAGATCTCGGTGGTACAACTCTTGATGTGTCACATGTTCGTAGCAAAATGACAGGGATTACAAAAACCTGGTGTGATCCGAATATCGGCGTGTCCCTGATTACATCCGGGGTTAAGGAACAGATGGCTGTACATGCTAATACAAGAGTGAGCTCATTCCAGGCTGACAATATCATTGTGCACCGTAATGAACCTGACTACCTTTCCCGTCGCATTTATAATGCTGAACAGCGTGAGTCTATCATTAATGTTATCAATGAACGGCAGAAGTTGCTTATTAAACGAGTTAATGATGTCATCAGCCGTTTCACCGACTATACACATGTAATGTGTGTTGGTGGTGGGGCTGAAATTGTGGCCGAGGCTGTGAAGAACCTGACTAAGGTTCCTGATGAGCGCTTTTATCTGAGCTCATCCCCGCAGTTTGATTTAGTCATGGGAATGATAAAAATGAAAGGTGGTGTGACTAATGAGTGATGAAAATAAATCCAGACGCTGCTCATTTGAACTTTTCCCGGATGAACGGACAGGAGATAAGATAGCAGATGAGCTCATTGCAAATGAAAAACTGAAGGAGCGGGGACGTTTCATGCGCGCGATGTTAGTTACTGGTGCGGCGTTTGCAGCTATAGATAAACGTCTTCCTTTGCTGATATCGGAGTTACTGACAGAAAATACGACTCTGGATGATATTAATAAGGTGATTTCCAGCGTGATACCAGGTGCTTTTTCGGTTGAAAAGAAATTGCTTGAATTACTGGAAAAACAATCTGGTCTCCATACGTCTGTGGATTGCAGTACTCCTCTTACAGAGCAGAGTCTGTCGAGAAATGACGGTGAAGACCAGACCAGAAGAAACGCTGAAAATATGTTCGGAGATGACTGAACTAACCCAGCCTGGCCAGGGGAATATCTCGCCATTTAGTTGTATAACACTGACTCAACATTTCCCGTTTCATTTGCCATTCAGGGGCGGTTCCTCGCCCCGCAAACCACACTTTCCCTTTTCCCGACTGGTTCAGTTCATCGAGTGTTTTCATTAACTTTTCACTGTTTTTACGGGGCTGGATTTCATCAAATAATCCCGGCTGCGCTATACCCGATGGTGTGAAATCAGCCAGCATGACTCCTGCCTTCATATAGCGGTACCCTTCACGCCAGACATGGTTTAAGGCTCTGCATGCGGCGGCAATAATGTCCCGGCTGTCCTGTGTGGGCAATGGAAGCTTTTCCACAGCGGCATTGCTGTAACAGGGTTCTTTTACTGCAAAGGGGGATGTCCGTACAAATGTCGTCACCTGCCGGCAATACTGACGCTCCCCACGTAGTTTCTCTGCGGCCCGCTCTGCATACTGAACAACAGCCTGGTGCATGGCATCTTTGTCTGTGATTCGTTCACCAAAACTGCGACTACAGACAATCTGCTGTTTTGCCGGTGGTGCTTCTTCCAGGGATATGCAGGACTCGCCGTTGAGTTCGCGTACCGTACGCTCAAGAATGACGCTGAAGTTTTTCCGGATGAATGTCGTGTTAGCCTGCGCCAGCTGCAGTGCTGTGTTAATACCCAGCGCATTCAGCTTTTCCGTCAGTCTGCGTCCTACTCCCCAGACCTCACCAACTGGCTGCAGTCCCAGTAGCTTCAAGATCCGATTACGGTTTTCTGCCGTCAGCGCGACCACACCGGAAAACTGTGGCCATTGCTTCGTTGCCCACTGTGCACTTTTAGCCAGCGTTTTTGTAGGCGCAATGCCCACCCCCATGGTGAGTCCTGTCCAGCTCTTTACCTGTTCCCTGAGCTGATGACCAAAAACCTCCGGAGAGATGCAATGATTTATCCCCCGCAAATCAATGAACATTTCATCAATTGAGTAGGGCTCAACTGCGGGAGAAAGCGACTCCAGAACAGCCATGACCCGTTGGCTCATGCTGTGGTACAGCGCATAATTGCTGGAAAATACATGTATTTTCTTCTCCAGGCGCATCTGTCTCACCTGAAACCAGGGCTGCCCCATTCTGATGCCAAGGGCTTTTGCCTCCGGGCTGCGCGCGATCACACAGCCATCGTTATTGCTGAGTACGATGACCGGTTCGTTGCGAAGGTCCGGGCGGAAAACTTTTTCACATGAGGCGTAGAAACTGTTGATATCAGCCAGTGCAAACATCAGCGTAACTCCCGCGTCCTGTGTATCACGTGAGTGACAACACCAAAAATACAGATGTTTTCCGGATACAGTGTGCGGAATTCCGGGCTGTCTGAAACCGGCTCCAGTGCCGGGCGTGGGCGCAACAGCAGTCGTTTGACGGTGAACTCACCGTCGATCTCAGCGATAACGATGTCCCCGTGTTGTGGTTTCTCGGCCCTGTCCACTACCAGCAGATCACCATTCTGCACGCCAGCCTGGTTCATCGATTCACCGCTGGCGCGCAGAAAGAAGGTGGCTGCAGGTCTGCTGATGCAATAGCTGTTCAGATCCAGTTCCTGCTCAGCATAATCAGTGGCAGGCGAAGGAAAACCGGCCTGGCAACGATCGGCAAACAACGGTCGCACGTAACTGTCATCGCCTGAAGGGTCAGCCGGACGGTGATAAACGGTACTCATGCTGCAGGCAGCCAGCTGTCGTCCTGCCAGATTTCTTCCAGCAGAGACAGGATACGTTCTTTATCCTTGTCGTTGCGGGCTCCTGTGACAGATACAGACGGGGCGCTGCCCTGGTCTATACGCAGCCAGATTTCCGGGTAGTGTGGTTTCAGACGTTGTGCGATTTCATTCTGTAGCGCCTGAAGTGTGCCTGATTTGAGGTTTTTTGTGCTCTGGCGGTCGAAAAGAATTTCAATGCGGATCATGTTCTCATCTCCCTTTTCTATTGCTGTATGCATATACAGTATTCTAATAACTGAATCCACACACAGTCAAATGTCATTATTGTGACTAAAAAACGCTCAATTCTCTGGGAGTGTGGCTGTATGCCTGCTGTGGACTGCTGTGTCCAGCTTATCCACAGCATTTTGCGCACGGTTCTGTGAATAAAATACCTGGTTACCCAGGCCGTGCCGGCACGTTAACCGGGCTGCATCCGATGCAAGTGTGTCGCTGTCGCCGGCCTCCTCACCCGGTCACGTTTCGTCGTTCCTCCTCCACGCGCTGCGGCTTCGGGGCCGCACCTGCATTCGTATGCGGTCGCCCGGTTACAGGTGCGGCACGGCCTGATGGAGGCCGCATGTGAGAGGAGAATTCCCATGCCAAACTGGTGCTCGAATCGTATGTATTTTTCTGGTGAACCAGCACAGATCGCTGAGATTAAACGACTGGCCAGCGGTGCAGTCACACCGCTTTATCGCCGCGCCACAAATGAAGGTATTCAGCTGTTTCTGGCCGGAAGTGCCGGACTTCTGCAGATCACTGAAAATATCCGCTCTGAGCAGTGCCCCGGAGTGACGGCTGCCGGACGTGGTGCTGTATCACCGGAAAATATCGCGTTCACCCGCTGGCTGACACACCTGCAGAACGGTGTACTGCTGGATGAGCAAAACTGCCTGATGCTGCATGAACTCTGGCTGCAGAGCGGTACTGGACAGCGTCGCTGGGAAGAGTTACCGGATGATGTCAGGGAAACTATCACTGTGCATTTCACCGCAAAAAGAGGTGACTGGTGTGACATCTGGGGTAACGAGGATGTATCGGTGTGGTGGAACCGTCTGTGTGACAACGTACTGCCGGAAAAAACCATGCCGTTTGACCTGCTGACGGTTTTGCCGACCCGCCTGGATATTGAAGTGAATGGCTTTAACGGCGGTGTTCTGAACGGTGTTCCTTCTGCATATCACTGGTATACAGAACGGTATGGCGTGAAGTGGCCTTGTGGGTATGACCTGAATATCAGTAGTCAGGGAGACAACTTCATTCAGGTTGATTTCGACACGCCGTGGTGTCAGCCGGAAAGCGACGTTATTGCAGAATTAAGCCGCCGTTTCAGCTGCACGCTGGAGCACTGGTATGCCGAACAGGGCTGTGATTTCTGTGGCTGGCAGTTGTATGAGCGCGGAGAGCTTGTTGATGTGCTGTGGGGGGAGCTGGAATGGTCTTCCCCGACAGATGATGATGAGCTGCCGGAAGTCACCGGACCTGCGTGGATAGTCGACAAGGTGGCGCATTACGGTGGATGAAGTATGACGGAGACGGGCGGGCAACCGCCCGTTTCTTTTCCGGTAAAGGATGTCGCCATGCTCCTCTTTTTACTGCGCCGGCTGACGCGGCGCGGCATAAACGCTGCCTGTGGTCAGTGTCCCGCGTCCGGCGGGCACGGGACGGGCGCTTTTACCGCTCCCGGCTGGCGTCGGTGACAGTGTACGCCAGCCCGTCGCCCTTTTCTGATGAACGCCCTTCAAGCCGCTTTCGCGGCATAACCTTGCCGTCAGAAAGACGACGGCTGCGGTATTCCACGGTCGGCCTGACCCGTTACCGGACGCGGTGAACAGCCCACAGGCAGCGGGGAACGGGCACCACAGGGGTGCCCTCCCGGTGCCCTCTGTAAGAGAAGGAGTTTCGTATGTCCCGTTTTGTCCTCGGTAACTGCATCGATGTTATGGCCCGTATTCCTGATAACGCCATTGATTTCATCCTCACCGACCCGCCATATCTCGTCGGTTTCCGTGACCGTTCCGGGCGCACCATCGCCGGCGATAAAACCGATGAGTGGCTGCAACCGGCCTGTAATGAAATGTTCCGCGTGCTGAAAAAAGACGCGTTAATGGTGAGCTTCTACGGCTGGAACCGCGTCGATCGCTTTATGGCCGCCTGGAAAAATGCGGGATTCAGCGTTGTTGGTCACCTGGTCTTCACCAAAAACTACACATCGAAGGCCGCATATGTGGGCTATCGCCACGAATGCGCCTACATCCTGGCAAAAGGCCGTCCACGTCTGCCACAAAACCCGCTGCCGGACGTGCTGGGCTGGAAATATTCGGGCAATCGCCATCACCCGACGGAAAAGCCCGTTACCAGCCTGCAACCGCTGATTGAGAACTTCACACACCCGAACGCAATTGTGCTGGACCCGTTTGCAGGCAGCGGCTCAACCTGCGTCGCCGCCCTCCAGTCCGGACGCCGGTATATCGGTATCGAGCTGCTTGAGCAGTATCACCGTGCCGGGCAGCAACGCCTTGCCGCCGTGCAACGGGCCATGCAGCAGGGGGCCGCGAATGATGACTGGTTTATGCCGGAGGCTGCGTAAATGAACTATGCAGGACACGAAAAACTGCGCGCCGAAGTGGCGGAGGTGGCCAATGCCATGTGCGACCTGCGTACAACCATGAATGAGATGGAGCAGCGGTACAGCTTTAATGCCGACACCCTGCCGGAACGTCTGGTGCGTCAGACGCTGTTTCGCGCAAACCGCCTCCTGATGGAGGCATATACCGAAATTCTGGAACTGGAAGCGTGCTTTAAAGATTGAGAAGGAGACGAGAATGTACGGAACATGCGAAACGCTATGCCGGGAGCTGGCAGTAAAGTATCCGGGAGACATGCCGCTGATGCTGGTTATCTGGTCCCCGGAAGAGATTCAGGCCCTCGCTGACGGAATGGATATTTCCCTGTCCGATCATGAAATCAGAACCGTCCTGGCGCGCCTGGAGGACATCCCGGAAGACCAGCGGACTGAATCCGGTATTTCTTCCGGCGTGGCGATGGAGATCATCAATAACGTGAGCGAAAACCGCCAGGTGACCGTCCCTGCTGAACTGCTGGCGTCCCTGATTCAGACCGCTGAACAGGCATTGTGGAAACGTGAATGGGCCGCCCGGGATCATGGCCTCGCCGTCCCGGAATGCGTCACCCGCCGTCAGGCGGTGATTAATCAGGCCCGCACCCTGCTGAAAAACAATAGACACGAAAACGACTGATGTTATCGCCGCCTCCGGGCGGCGATTCAGGGAGAACGATTAATCATGAACGAAAACACAACACTGAACGCACTGATTTGTCGTCACGCCCGCAACCTGCTGCTGGCGCAGGGCTGGCCGGAAGAGACGGATGTTGACCAGCGGAACCCGAAGTATCCGGGCTGGATCAGCATTTATGTTCTGCTGGATGCGCCCCGGCTGGCGATGTTACTCATCAACCGTCACGGCGGCGTACTGCCGCCGCTCCTGGCCTCCGCCATTCAGAAACTGACCGGAACCGGGGCGGAACTGGTACTGTCTGGCAGTCAGTGGCAGTCGCTGCCGGTACTTCCGGCAGACGGAACACAGGTGTTTTTCCCGTATGCCGGAGAATGGCTGACCGAAGACGAAATCAGGGCAGTTCTTGATGCAGTGCGCGATGCGGTACGCAGTGTCAGTTGCCGGGTGGCAGAAGATGCGCAGCGTATCAGGGCGGCGCTGACCACAACCGGTCAGACGTTGCTGACCCGCCAGACGCGCCGCTTTCGCCTGTTCGTCAAGGAAAGCGATCACCCCTGCTGGCTCGATGAAGACGACGAAAACCTGCCCGTGGTGCTCGATGCCATCCTGAACCGGGGAGCACGTTTTTCGGCGGTGGAAATGTATCTGGTCAGTGAGTGTGTGGAGCATATCCTGTCCAGTGGGCTGGCCTGCGATGTGCTGCGTATACCGGATGAACCGCCCCGCCGGTGGTTTGACCGTGGTGTTCTGCGGGAGGTGGTCCGGGAAGCCCGGGCCGAAATCCGCAGCATGGCGGATGCCCTGGCAAAAATCAGGGGCTGATGATGGCGGGGAAAATCCCCGCCTTTTTCCTGCCGGTCCCGGACAGAGCACAAAGGACGTCGCCGCCGGCTCCGCTTTACCCGGCCATGCGGGCATGGCCTTATGGGTTTTCAGTTATGTGGCCTCAGCGCCGTGTGCGGGCTGTGCCGTGCCGCCATCTTAGCCGGGCTGGCGTTGATGCAAGGGTACGCTTCGCCGCTGCGGTCACCCGGTCCCTCCTTCCCGTCTGCCGTGATTTTCCGGTCGTTCGCCCGCTCAGATTTCGCGGTCTCACCCTGCAACTCCCGCCAGCCGTGTGCGTCAGGCTGCGGCTTCCCTTGCGCCCCTGCATCCCCGCCTGTTCGCCCGGCTTTTATGGAGGCACGGCACCGCCCGGTGTCGCGGAATATGTGAACAACGGAGGAAAACATCATGCAATATGCGAAACCTGTCACTCTGAACGTTGAAGAGTGCGACCGTCTCTCCTTTCTGCCGTATCTGTTTGGCAACGATTTTCTGTATGCCGAGGCGTATGTGTACGCGCTGGCGCAAAAAATGATGCCGGAATATCAGGGCGGCTTCTGGCACTTCATCCGCCTGCCGGACGGTGGCGGTTACATGATGCCGGACGGTGACCGTTTCCACATGGTGAACGGTGCAAACTGGTTTGACCGTACCGTGAGTGCTGATGCCGCAGGCATCATCCTTACCTCCCTTGTGATTAACCGCCAGTTGTGGCTGTACCACGACAGCGGGGATGCAGGACTGACCCAGCTTTACCGGATGCGCGATGCGCAGTTGTGGCGTCACATCGAATTTCACCCTGAATGCAACGCGATTTACGCGGCTCTGGACTGATTAACGGACGGGGCGGCAATGCCGCCCCTGTAAAGGAGACGAGAACATGTACTGTACTGTTAAAGAAATTATCCGCGAAGTGCTGGATACAGACGTGCCGGACAGTGAATGCGTTTTTGCCGTGGTGCTGACCCGTGGGGATGTGCGTCACATAGCCCAGGACTGGAGTCTGACAGACGATGAGCTGGAAACTGTCATGCAGCGGCTGGACGATGCCTTTGAGCATGGTGCGGATGTCAGCGTTGTTCACGACGTTGTTCGTGAACTGATGGAAGAAAAGCGCGCCAGCCGTCAGGTGACAGTCCCGGCGGTGATGCTGGAAAAAGTGTTGGCGCTGGCAGGCAGTGAAATGAAGCGCCTGTATGCCGTCGGGAGTGAGAACGGGGGCGACGGTGATGCGTTCGTCAGGGAAGAACGCGAAGCAATGGACGTTGTGTTACAGGCGCTGGACGGGGAGCACATGTCATGAATATCAGCACAGAAACCCGCGAAATTCTGCGCAATTACAAAGCCGTGATTAATGCGCGGCGTCGTGAAATGGGGCAGAAACCGCTCACCACTGCGCAGATTGTTGATGAAATCTGCGATTTTGTGGCGAATCAGCAGGCGGTTTTCCTCGGTGGTCACTATATCCTTCAGGGCAGCAGAAACAGGTGATACAGGGCAGGCGGTGGAGGCCGCCTGTCAGCCCGCGCGAAAACCCCTGGCAGGCTGACGCCTGCCGGAAATGCGGGGTGCAGCGCCTGCGGCGCTGCCGGCCCGGCGTTCCGGTCAGAAGGTAGTGTATGGCTGTATGCAGGGAACAGGTGTGATATTCCGTGACACTGTCACCGTTTCTGGCTGTCTTTTATTGCGCCCACTTCGGCTCCCGGCTGCCTGGCGGCATCCGGTCGTCAGGCCCGACTCCGACAGGCAGCTGCTGGCGCACCCGCCAGTCTCCGCCGAACCCGCTGGCGCGGTTTCGGGCTGCCGCTACGGTCCGATGCGTGAAAACCCGGCTTGCAGCGACCGTTCCGGTCGCGCCGCCCCTGTCGCGCCGTGACCTGCGCTCCCTGCACACCTGACGGTGTGTGAGGAAACTGCGCCTGATGGCGCAGCAGTCTTCCCTCCTGCCGCCACCCCTGCGGCCTGTTTCCCGCTGTGGACTTTCCGGGGGGCAGACGTAACCCCCTCCCGTTCCATCTGTCCAGGGTGAGATGCACCGGCCACAAAATTTTTAGCCATGAACCCGGCTAAAAATTTTGCGTCCGCCCCCGGACAGCTGTCCCGTGAGGCGGTAAACGGGCCCCCATCGGAAAGGTCCACTGCGGGGAGAAACCCCTGTGAAGTGGACGGCAGGAGGAGCTTTCGCTCCTCTGAAGGGGCACATGAACGTCCCGTCGCCGGTATCCGGTTTATCTCACATCTTTCAGTCAGGAGGTTCTTATGAGTGCACGTGGTATCAACAAGGTCATCCTCGTCGGGCGTCTGGGCAATGATCCGGAAGTCCGTTACATCCCCAACAGGGGCGCAGTGGCAAACCTGCAGGTGGCCACATCAGAAAGCTGGCGTGACAAACAGACGGGGGAGATGCGGGAGCAGACGGAATGGCACCGCGTGGTGCTGTTCGGCAAGCTCGCGGAAGTGGCAGGTGAATATCTGTGCAAGGGTGCGCAGGTCTACATCGAAGGTCAGCTTCGCACCCGTAGCTGGGAAGATAACGGTATCACCCGTTACGTCACTGAAATTCTTGTTAAGACCACGGGCACCGTGCAGATGCTGGGACGTGCACCACAGCAGAACGCTCAGGCGCAACCGAAGCCTCAGCAGAATGGGCAGCCACAGAGTGCTGACGCGACGAAAAAAGGTGGCGCGAAAACGAAAGGCCGTGGACGTAAGGCCGCGCAGCCAGAGCCTCAGCCGCAACCGCCGGAGGGGGAGGATTACGGGTTTTCAGACGACATCCCGTTCTGATCGGGCTGACTGTGACAACCGCCCCGCCCTGTGCGGGGCATCACCGGAGATATGAGGATGAGCGAATATTTCAGAATACTTCAGGGACTGCCGGACGGCTCCTTTACCCGCGAACAGGCGGAAGCCGTTGCCGCACAGTACCGGAACGTCTTTATCGAGGATGATCAGGGAACGCATTTTCGCCTGGTTGTCCGTCAGGATGGCACGTTGATCTGGCGCTCCTGGAATTTTGAGGACTGTGCCGGGTACTGGATGAACCAGTACATCAGGGATTTCGGGATTCTTAAGTAAGAGAGGTGCCGGACGCGCGAACGTCCGGCAGGACATAAGCAATTATAAGGGGATGATTATGCCTGTAACGAAGTGTGAACCAGAAACCACCCGCAAAGCAAGCCGTAAATCTGTAAAAACGCAGGAAACTGTCCTGTCTGCCCTGCTGGCGCAGACGGAGGAAGTGAGCGTGCCGCTGGCCTCGCTGATTAAATCACCGCTGAATGTGCGCACGGTGCCGTATTCTGCGGAGTCCGTCAGCGAACTGGCGGAGTCCATTAAGGGCGTCGGACTGCTGCAGAATCTGGTCGTGCATACCCTGCCTGGTGACCGTTATGGTGTCGCCGCAGGTGGTCGCCGACTGGCTGCACTCAACATGCTGGCAGAGCGTGGCATCATTCCGGCTGACTGGCCTGTACGCGTGAAGGTTATTCCGCAGGAGCTGGCGACGGCTGCATCAATGACTGAAAACGGTCATCGTCGGGATATGCACCCTGCCGAACAGATTGCCGGATTCCGTGCGATGGCGCAGGAAGGCAAAACGCCTGCACAAATCGGTGATTTGCTGGGCTATTCGCCCCGCCACGTTCAGCGAATGCTGAAACTGGCAGACCTTGCGCCTGTCATCCTCGATGCGCTGGCAGAAGACCGCATCACCACAGAGCACTGTCAGGCGCTGGCGCTGGAGAACGACACCGCGCGTCAGGTGCAGGTGTTTGAAGCCGCCTGCCAGTCGGGATGGGGCGGTAAACCGGAAGTACAGACCATTCGTCGTCTGGTGACCGAAAGTGAAGTGGCGGTGGCAGGTAACAGTAAATTCCGCTTCGTGGGGGCTGATGCTTTCTCACCTGACGAACTGCGTACTGATTTGTTCAGCGATGACGGGGACGGTTATGTCGACCGCGTGGCGCTCGATGCTGCCCTGCTGGAAAAACTCCAGGCTGTCGCTGAACACCTTCGGGAAGCCGAAGGCTGGGAATGGTGCGCCGGACGCATGGAGCCTGTCGGTGAGTGCCGTGAGGATGCCGGAACATACCGCTGTCTGCCGGAGCCGGAAGCGGTGCTGACGGAGGCAGAAGAAGAACGCCTGAACGAACTGATGACGCGTTACGACGCGCTGGAAAACCAGTGTGAGGAATCCGACCTGCTGGAAGCAGAAATGAAGCTGATTGACTGCATGGCGAAGGTCAGGGCGTGGACGCCGGAGATGCGTGCCGGAAGTGGCGTGGTGGTGTCCTGGCGTTATGGAAACGTATGTGTCCAGCGTGGTGTGCAGTTGCGCAGTGAAGATGACGCGACTGATGACGCTGACCGCACGGAACAGGTGCAGGAGAAAGCGTCAGTGGAGGAAATCAGTCTGCCACTGCTGACGAAAATGTCTTCCGAACGCACGCTGGCAGTCCAGGCAGCACTGATGCAGCAACCGGACAAATCTCTGGCACTGCTGGCATGGACGCTCTGCCTGAATGTGTTTGACAGCGGAGCGTACAGTAAACCAGCACAAATCAGCCTGGAATGTAAACATTATTCGCTGACCAGCGATGCGCCGTCAGGGAAGGAAGGTGCCGCATTCCTGGCGCTGATGGCAGAAAAAGCCCGTCTTGCGGCCCTGTTACCGGAGGGATGGTCACGGGACATGACGACGTTCCTGTCACTCAGTCAGGAGGTGCTGTTATCCCTGCTCAGTTTCTGCACCGCATGCAGCCTTAACGGTGTCCAGACCCGCGAGTGTGGTCACACGTCACGCAGTCCGCTTGACTCACTGGAGAGCGCCATCGGTTTTCACATGCGCGACTGGTGGCAGCCGACGAAAGCAAACTTCTTCGGACACCTGAAAAAGCCGCAGATTATCGCAGCCCTGAATGATGCCGGACTGTCCGGTGCCGCACGGGACGCAGAGAAGATGAAGAAAGGCGATGCCGCTGAACATGCAGAGTTCCATATGAAAGACAACCGCTGGGTGCCTGGCTGGATGTGTTCACCACGTCCACAGACGGATGCCACTGAACGCGCCGATAACCTGGCTGATGCCGCCTGATGAACAACCACACCGCCCCGCCGGAGACGGGGCGGCAGAGGGAGAAATACGATGATGAATACCGAACTGACACTGAATGCCCTGCAGTCCATGAATGCCCAGGAATATGAAGAAATCCGTGCTGCGGGAAGCGATATGCGCCGTAATCTCACTCACGAGGTGATGCGTAAAGTGGACGCACCGGCTAACTGGATGATGAACGGAGAGTATGGCAGCGAGTTCGGGGGCTTTTTCCCCGTCCAGGTTCGTTTCACGCCAGCCCACGAACGTTTCCACCTGGCATTATGTTCGCCGGGAGACGTCTCTCAGCTCTGGATGCTGGTTCTGGTGAATGGTGGTGGACAGCCTTTCGCCGTCGTTCAGGTGCAACATATCTTCACGCCTGCCGCGATCAGTCACACGCTGGCGCTTGCCGCGACACTGGATGCGCAGGGATACAGTGTTAACGACATCATCCATATCCTGATGGCAGAAGGAGGTCAGGCATGAGCGCACGTTCACGGGCACTGCTCCCCCTCAGCGCAGAACAACAGGCCGCCATGCAGGCTGTGGCTGTCACCGAACAACGTCGTCGTCAGGGACGCACACTTTCAGCATGGCCTTATGCCAGCGCTTTCTTTCGCTGCCTGAATGGCAGTCGCCGGATTTCGCTGACCGATCTCCGCTTTTTTGCTCCTGCGCTGACGAAGGAGGAATTTCATGGCAACCGTCTCCTGTGGCTGGCTGCCGTGGATAAACTGATTGAAAGTTTTGGTGAAGTCTGTGTTCTTCCCCTGCCATCCGATGCGGGGCATCGTCTGTTCCCGTCCGTTCCTTTTCGTGAAGGTGAGCGGCGTCGTCAGAAAACCACGCTGACAGAGCAGAAATACAGCCGCCAGCGGGAACGTGAGGCAGAACGACGGGAACTGGAATACCAGACATGTTTTGCTCAGGCGCAGATTGACCTTGCGTTTCATACTCCCGCCACGGTCGGAAGCTGGTTGTCCCGCTGGTCTGGTGTTGTTGAGGAGCATGATCTGGAAACGATTTTCTGGGGGTGGTGCGGGCGTTTTCCATCACTGTCATCATTTGACCGGTTTTTCTGGCAGGAGGAACCACTCTGGCGGCTGATTTTTGAAGCCGGTGAGGCCGGTCGTGGTGCACCGGTACAGGTACGTGCACTTGAGCAGTGGATGATCCCGAACAAGCTGGAGAACGCAATATGATGAAATCAGACGAACAATATCAGGTTCCCGCGTGGATGCGACCTCTGTTGCCGTTGCTCTGCAACACCGGGGGGAACGATCCGGAAGAACTGCTGAATGATACAGAAACCACTGCCAGTGCGAATGTTGTCCGTTATGTACTGATAGTTGCTGTGCGGTCGCAGGTTGATCTGCTGCAGCTTCTGTACAGGAAAGGGCTGTTGCGCACAGAGATACCAGGTGGCTTTTCACCGGAAGAAGCGCAGGCACTCCTGGATAATCTGGTGCGCAGCCATATCAGCAAGGCGCTGTCGGGCGAGCGAATGGCAGCCCGTGACAGAAATGCCGATCTGGCCTGGATTGGACAGCAACTGGTCGATGCCGCCTGGTTTGTCCGTGCCACACTGGAAGCGCATGGGATGAGCGTCGGAAATGAGAGTCCCCCTGCTCCGCCGGAGACAATGCCGGACATACAGACACGGGAACTGGTGATGTTGATCAAGCGACTGGCATCATCGCTGAAAGCGGTGAAACCGGACAGTTGTGTGGTGCGTGAAGCGCAGGACTGGCTGCGCGACAGAAAACTTGTGGATATCACAGATATTCTCCGGTGAACCAGGCATGTATATTTTACGCAGGGACACGCCGATCATGATCGTTTCATATCAGGGGTGGTCTGGAGGTCATGCGGCGTGTCCTCTGCACTCGCCGGAATAAGGAAGTCGCCGGCGGCTCCGCTTTTACCCGGCCATGCGGGGCATGGCCTTGTGGGTTTTCAGCTCTGTGGCCTCAGCGTCGTGTGCGGGCTGTGCCGTGCCTCCATCTTAGCCGGGCTGGCAGGGATGCAAGGGTACGC
>SKEF01000089.1_pt1 | contig 91557 bp, 105 predicted proteins | sample 4826691 | NCBI WGS metagenome assembly SKEF01 (sample SAMN11008816, study PRJNA524170) | human gut metagenome | biome: Human fecal sample; material: Feces; isolation source: fecal sample from pouch patient p23, p27 | host: Homo sapiens | place: Israel: Tel-Aviv | collected 2016-08-24
GATATTGCAAGAAGACTTCGCGTGTCGACGTCCACTGTCTATCGTAAGCTTGATCAGTTTACTTTCAAGGAACATTATGACAAACTCCCTGCTGTTATGTCCTGGGATGAGTTTGGGTTCAAGAAAGGGGAATTGGCTTTTGTGGCGCAGAATTATGAGATAAACGAACCCATAACCATCCTTGATAATCGCCACCAAACTACTATACGAAACTACTTTTTGAAGTATCCATTGAAAGTCCGACAACAGGTACAGTTTATCACGATGGATATGTCTGGAGCTTATATTCCACTGGCTCGCAAGCTCTTTCCAAACGCAAAAATCGTTCTTGATCGTTTCCACATCATCCAGCACCTTGGACGTGCCTTTTTAAAGACAAGAATTGCAATTATGAACCAGTTCGATAAGAAGTCACTACCCTATCGAGCCCTGAAAAATCACTGGCGACTCTTCCAAAAGGACAGCCGTAAACTTATCTCTCAACTCTTTTTATTCAAAGACTTTCCGCCAAACTTTAGCACCACATGAAGTTGTTGCGAAGACACTAGTCTTTTCAAAAGAGCTTACTGACTACTATACACTTTATCAGCTTTTGCTTTTTCACTTTCAGGAGAAGAGAGTAGATGAGTTCTTTGAACTGATAGAGGAAAATAGGAGCAAGGTCAATCATTATTTTCAAACTGTCTTTAGTACTTTTCTTAGACACAAGCAAATACATCAAAAACACACTAGAAACGGACTATTCAAACGCGAAACTTGAAGCGACTAATAAGTTGATCAAAGACATCAAACGCTTGGGCTTCGGTTTTAGAAACTTCATCAACTTTAAGAAGCGTGTCTTCATCACTCTGAACATTCATAAAAAGAGGACCTATCCGGCCCTCTCTAGATATTAGCTTTTCGTCACCCACTATAGTTGACAAAGAGCCGAAATGGAACGCTCTTCGGCTTTTCGGTGTCTACTGAAATCAAGGTATTAATGGGAATAACAGCCTAAGATATTTGGAGTTCAGAGCGGGCGCGTTTGATTTTCATACTTTGCAACAGACCCGGATTAGAGACTAAATCCAGATACTTTGTCAGATTATCCACTAAATAATCAAATTCTTCATCTGTGCTATAAGTACAATCCGTTCGGGGATAACTCAGCAACTTGGCTTCATATAAACTTTGAATAGTAAGCAGTAAATAACTGACTGTATTGCTTCTAATCGATTAAGTGGCACGGTTTAGAACCGAAAAGACATATTGTCCTGTGCTACAATCAAGTCGACCAAAATAAATTGAAGGTGAGCGTCAAATATGCCCAATACCATTGACTCACCGTTATTTTCAATAAGGCAGGTACCTAAATCCATACCTCTATTTATGCATAATAAACTTTAGCTTATTAATTATTTCTGCCTTTAAAAATATTAATAAAACAACATAAATAATTATGCCCACAGTAATTTCCAACAGAATGAATATCCAAGATGTCGGTGTTAACAAACTAATTTTAAAGACAATTAGAAACATCACTAATCCTGCAATTAAATACTTAGATGAATCCGAAAACAGTGTATGCAAATTAAGCTGTTTATGAATTATAAAAAGTTGATACACAGTTACAGACATTTCAGAAATTACAGTTGCAATTGATGCACCAACAGTACCTAGATATATAATCAGTGGAATATTTAATATTAAATTGACTATCGCTCCAATGATCACCGACACTGTATATGACTTATTTTGATTAGTTGGTAAAAGATATTGATTACCTATTGCGTTGCTCCAAGCTATAAAAATAATTGCGATTGACTCGATCATTAACACAGGAATAACATCACTAAATTGAGATGTAAAAAAAAGTGGCACGAATTTAGGAGTAATAGCTATCAGACCAAACATCATAGGAATCGAAATTGCCGACACAAAAGAAAAACCTGCGTACATGTATTCCTTAATTTTACTATACTCTCTATGTGCAAAGGCATTTGCAACACGTGGCAACATGACAGTACCTGTTGCAGTAACAATAGCCAAAACCAGTTTAACTATTTTATCAGACTGATCAAAAAAGCCGGAGCTCGTGACAGAATCCAATGACCCTAACATTGTTTTATTCAAAACCCAATAAATTTGGACAGCAATTTGTGGGATAAACATAACTAAAGATTGCTTTAAATGCTTTATTGGCCTTAATTCACGATAGTTAACCTTTACGAGATATCTGTGTAAACTTGGGAAAAAAGTTAAATTACCAATTAATGTAGATAAAACTGTTATCAATATATATATATTCAAATCATTGTAAGATTTGACAAATAGGAAAATACTGAATAGAGCAAGTAACTTAACTATAAAATTTCTTAATACAGTTACTTTAAAATTTTCAATTCCCATAAAAAACCAAGAGATATCAAATGCAGCTGCAACTATAGCAATGGATTGAGACAAATAGTATGCATAATACTGACCATTAATGATTAAAAAAGCAACAAACAAAAAATATGCTAAACATATTGTAAATAGTCTTAAAATAAATATTTCATAAAAGACTTTAGACATTTTGACCTGATTATCCCTAACAAAGGCAATCTGACGATTCCCATACAAACCGACTCCTATACTACCAAATAAAACAAAATACTGAACAATAGAATTGGTATATGAGTTAATTCCAATACCTGAAGGGCCCAAAATTCTTGACAAATAAGGAATAGTAAGTAATGGCACGATTATTATAAAGACCTGATATATTACATTATAAAGATAATTTTTTGCGATTTGCATTAATAAACCTCCCGAAAAATATTAAACAAAAACTATATAACAGGAAGGATTAAAAATTGGGTCCTCCTGTCCACCTAAGTTCTAATAAAAGTATATAGATGGTGAAATCTTACTATTCTTAATCAAGCAGAATAACTTTTAATAAGTTTTCATCTGCCTTCACTGTAATTAACACGGTTCTGTTGCAAAGTTTTCCAAAAAATCTATTTTAGTGTAAAATTGAGAAAAAAGACAGAGAGGATAGAGTAATTAATCATTTTTAAGGCAAACAATTCAAAAAAGACGTCATTATTGTCGCTGTTGGTTACTACCTGCGTTACAATCTAAGCTATCGTGAAGTTCAGGAATTGTTATATGATTGTGGAATAAATGTTTGTCATACTACGATTTATCGTTGGGTGAAAGAGTACAGCAAAGTCCTCTATTATCTTTGGAAGAAGAAAAATAGACAATCCTTCTATTCATGGAAAATGGACGAAACCTATATCAAAATTAAGGGACGTTGGCATTATCTTTATCGTGCAATTGATGCGGACGGCTTAACCTTAGATAACTGGTTACGAAAGAAACGGGATACGCAAGCAGCCTATGCTTTCTTAAAACGACTCTATAAACAGTTTGGTGAGCCGAAAGCAATTGTGACCGATAAAGCACCTTCTCTTAGCTCCGCCTTTAGAAAGTTACAGAATGTGGGTTTATATACTAAGACAGAGCACCGAACTGTGAAGTATCTTAACAATTTAATAGAATAAGACCATTGACCTATTAAACGACGGAATAAATTTTATCAAAGTCTCCGTACAGCCTCTTCCACGATTAAGGGCATGGAGACCATTCGAGGAATATATAAAAAGAACCGAAGAAATGGAACGCTCTTCGGCTTTTCGGTGTCTACTGAAATCAAGGTATTAATGGGAATACCAGCCTAAGATATTTGGAGTTCAGAGAGGGCACGTTTGATTTTCAAATTTCGCAACAGAACCGTAAAAAAAACTAGCCACTTATTCTTTTTATAAATCAATACCGCAATGAGATTCAAAATCCAAATAAATATAAATAAGATTAAAAATTATATTCACTCCCAGTGTTTATTTTTTACCAGTCTGTAAAGTTTATATCCAACATAAGAAGAAAAAACATACATTTTTACATACCTTTTTACCGGAAAATATTTTATTTTTTAATCCACCGTTCATATATTCACCTTATTGAAGTAAAAATTCTCGGAAATTTTGCCATTCCCTTATAGTACACATATTTAATCATCGGTATATTGATACTTTTTTTGCATTCTTCAATATCGTGATCTAACTCCTTACAAACACTTCTTGTTATTTCTCTATTGTCTCCTGCTGAAGCGAATATCATTTTTAAAATCAATTTTACCTTATGTAAATAATCAACAAAAGCAAGATACATAAGCTCGAAATCACGATTCTCTCTGAAAAACAAATATTCCTCTCGAGTTGCTTGAATCATGTCTAAACGCTTTTCCGTGAACTCAGATGTCATAATACTTCCAGAACGTATTCTGTAAAAATACAATGGAGCATTTACAAAGGCAATTTTATTTGATGCATAAAATAATTTATATGTAGTAAATGCATCTTCATGTAATTTTTCTTCCGGAAATAATATTCCATTTGATTTAAATAGTTCTAACTTGTACATTTTTGCCCATGAAACAAATTCCATTCCGTGAGAAGAATTTTTATATACGTTGGCAATAGCTTCTTTTCCATTGTAATAATACTTATCAATTGGATATTTCTCTTGAAATGTCACATCGCTAATTTGGGTATCCTGTGCTACTTCCATATAATCACACATACTTATGTCAGCACAACTTTCAATTATTATCTTATACAAAACCTCTATATATTTTTCTCCAACAAAATCATCCGAATCTATAAAGGTAATATATTTCCCCTTTGCATGATTTAACCCTGTATTTCTAGCTGCAGATAATCCTGCATTTTTTTGATGAATAACTTTTATTCTACTATCACTTTCACTATATCTATCACATAAAATTTGCGAACCATCTGTGGAGCCGTCATCAACTATAATCAATTCAAAATTTTTGTTTGATTGCCTTAAAATGGACTTTATGCATTCATTCAGATAATCAATAACATTATACACTGGTAAAACAATTGATATTTCCACGCTATCATTCATGCAAACTTATTCCCCTATCTTTTCTTATTTTCATGTTATTAAAAGACATTATATAAATCGGAAAAGTTATATAATGTAAAATTGAATTGTCTACAATGTTTGCAAGAATCATAATAATAATAAACATCAAAAGATACGGATCTTTGCTTTTTTTTGATGTATTTATCATCATTAATAAGAAAGTCATAAATATTAAACCAATTATTAAGCCCCTCATAACAAAAAGAGCGATATAACCATTATCCATTACAAGATATTCGACAGAATTATCAATGGTAACTTCTCCATAGCCAAATAATGTAATCGGGAATCTCGCAAAAACATTTCTCATTATAGTTATTCTTGCAGTCAATAATTTATCTATAATGGCAACCAATGAAGTTGTATATATTGTAGAACTAGGCAATATTAAACTGAACATTAAGCAGCCAATCAAAAGAACAACTGCCATCGGAGCAAACAATGAAAGGAATCTTTTTTTATCCATCTGTATCAGTATTCTTAAAAAAACTGCAAATAGCAATAATAATATAGAGACCCTGGAACCACATAGTAGATAGATAAGATAGTTTACAATAACTACAAATACATCCAGATACCATTTATAGTTATCTTTTTTTGTCAGAACGGTATACAAGTATAAATACAAAGAATTTATAGGTATAATATTAGAATTTATAAAACCAAAGGCATATCTGATATTACTTTGTTTAAATAAAAAACCACTAATATTATCAAACTGTTTGTAAACACCAAGTATATCTAAAACACCTATCCAGCTACTAAAACTGACAACAATTATTCCAGAAATCAAAGCTTTTATATGAATCTTAATTAAAGAATTCATATTTGTCTTATAGGACGCAATTACTAGTAAAAATAAAATAATAAGTAGGATTTTACCATTAAAAAAGAGCATTTCAGTAATTGCAATAACTGCAAAGCATATCCAAAACAATCCTGTTCTATTATATGGATATTTTCCTTTGCACATTATTAAAACGGTAAAGAAACTTATCAATAACCATCTAAATAATTGTAATAGTAAAGATGGATATTTCATTTCATTAAACTGTGACTGAGCTAAAACTTGATTAAATATCAGTAGGAAATATCCAATTTGAAACAGAGAATCATAATTAAATTTTAATATTCTTAATTGCTTGGATATTCTCATACGCACCTTCCTTTTATTACCCACATATCGCATTCTTAAATTTTTTGAATGCCACTTCCCAGTCATACTCTTTTAAAGAACTTACTCCTTGATCTGAAATTAAATATCTTAGATCATCATCCTCAAATAATTTTGAAACATTGGTTACCATAGCATTAACATCTCGAAGTGGTGATAATAAGCAGTTTACTCCATTAATTCCATATTCATGAATCCCCTCATAATCAGAAGATGCAACCGCTGCACCACACGCCATTGCTTCCATCGCAGTTAATCCATATCCTTCATTAATAGCAGAGCACATAAATACTGATACTTTATTATAAAGTTCAACCGTCTCTTTTTGTGATGCATCTTTAACAAACTTTACTAAGCCTGGTACTTCTTCCTTTGGCTCACTTGTTCCAAACATATAAACTTCTAAGTCTGGATACAGTTCTTTTAGCTTTCCTAATGCTGCTATTGAATATTTTAATCCTTTGTGTTTGCCAGAATGATACAGTAGACCGATCGAATGCTTATTTCTCTTCTGTAGTGGGACGATAGGTCTGTATACTGTCAAATCTATTGGATTTTTTATAAGTATAGATTTTTCATCACTATGAGCATCCACTAATTTTTCTAACCATGATGAAACAACAATATTTTTAAAACCAGCATTAAATGTTTCAAACAATTCTTTTTCACTCAATACCCATGTTTCAAAACCCTGTATCAAATAGCATTTTGAAGCAAGAGGAAATGCCTTTTTACACACTGCAACAGTTTCGGCACCAGTCGCAATGCATACATCTACATCTTGAAGTATTTTTTTCGCATTATAAAGACCTGAAATTTTACTGATTGATTTATTTAAGGGAAACCATCTTGGTTCTATCTGTGTCATTATATTAGAGCACACACTTTTTAAAATTCGTGGAACCTTATATTCTAGAAAGACATTGTCATTTAAGAATAAAAGATATACCTTATTTCCTGAGTTGCATAACCTATTAGCATATTCATATACGATTTTATATCCACCAATTGGTCTTCTAGTATACCTTGGTAGAACAAAGCAAATTTTCATTTCACCACTACTTTCTAAATTTTTCCTAACAATGCTCTTATTTTAAACGATCTCTCAGCATTCAAATTTTTAGACTTTGTACGAACATCGCATACAATTTTAAGCCTACAAATAATATTATTTTTACTTCTTATTAGATTATTTAAATATTTTAAAGTTGCAGCATCCAAATAAGCTTCATTATCTCTTACAAACATTTCAGCATACTGCGATAACTCATTTTTGTGCTTCTTGGAAAACCATTTATTAAGCGAGTCATGAATATGCTGAATAAAATTTTTTCCCTCTTTTGCTACTACATTATTGTTGTGAACACGATAACTAAAAGTTGGATTCTCTTCATAAAGAATCTTTCCGCTTGCAATAGCATAGGTCATAATTATAAAATCATGCATCGGGATATTTTTTATATCATTTTGCAAGATACGCTTTCTTAACTGATGATTAACCAGCATTGCACAGCCCTGGGTAGTTCCACAAACAAACTGTGAAACAATTGAAAAATCAGGAACATACTCATACATTCTATCAATTAAAGTCGCCCCATTTTGATCAACAATTCTACAGTTAGAACACCACAAGGCCTCGTCATTTATACCATTCAAAGCCTCCATACCCAATTGAAGTTTATTTGAATCCCATATATCATCTTGATCGCAAAATGCATAATAATCTGCTTCTATTTCTTTTAATGCAAATAATTTCCAAAAACTATTTGCTGGTCCAACATTATTTTCTTCAAACAAAACAATGTTAAGCTTTGCAGCCCAATAATTTATAATCTGAACAGTTTTATCTTTACTTCCATCATCTCTTATATAAACTGTTATTTCTGCATTTACTTGTTGCATGAAAATGCTTTCTAACTGCTCATTAAGATATTTTTCTCCATTATAGGTAGACATTAAAATTGCAATTTTCATATATAAATACCATAAATAAATCAGGATAAATATATGTCTCTTAAAATCTTTGCATTATCCCGTATATCAAAGCCTTTCTCTTTAATCACTTTTATCGAATCTAATGAATTCTTCTCTCTGTTATTAGAATCAATCATGTTTAGAATCTCTTCAGCCCAAACTTTCGGCTCTCTGGCAAGCGATTCAAACTTTACAGTTTCCGTTAGTTTACATTCATTAGTGATTTTATCTGATAGCAAACTAGGTAAACCATTTATTTGCCATTCGATGGTAACTAATGGCAATCCCTCAAACAAAGACGGTAACAGCATACCATCCAATGCCTGCAAATAGTCGTTGACATTATCGACAACTCCAGTGAATATTACATCTTCTTTTATATCTTTTACACTTGATTCGATTTTACTTTTTGATGGACCATCACCTATTAAAAACAACTTTGCATTAGAATTTATATTTAATATTTCTCGGAAAACTTCTATTAAAAAAACATGATTTTTTTGTTCAAAAAAGCCGCCAACATGTCCGATTGCAACAGTATCTTTAAGAGAATAACGGCTCCTTATCTCATTTCTGTTTTCCAAAGCGAATATATATTTATTAACATCTCTGCCATTTTTTAGAATTGTGAAAGGTCTCTTGCAAAACAACCATTTCCCAGCAGCATCACCACAGGCCAATGCATCTGTATAAAGCAAATCAAATAGCGGTCTCAATAATTTATCTGCTTTCACTTGCTCGCACTTTGTATTATGCGAATGAGCTATTCTTTTCTTACACCCCCCTAGTAGCCCTGCCAACATTTCAATAGCTAATGTTGCACTATTTCCGTGTGCATGTATTACTTCTATTCCATTCCTGTGAATAAAAGTTTGTAGAGAAATAAAATACTTAATTGTATTATTTTTCCTTGAAGGCAAATGAACAATTTTACAACCAAGTTTTTCAATTTTTTCTTCTATATTAGGTTCAGCTTTAATTGTGGAAACAACATATATTTCTAAATCTGTTTTATCCATTGCTTCCAAATATGATGATATAACGCTTGTTATGCCATCATAAATTAACCCAACCGTACTCACTATCACTATTTTTCGCATTTCACTCATCTTTCAAAATCATAATTCTCTAATAATCTTTTCAAGCTCTTTACAGAACTTCTCATTATTGCTACTCATCCCATGCCCCATCTTAGCAACAAACACATCGTATTTTTTGATCACATCACCAAGTGTGCTAATGTCCTCAACCGGGATAATAGTTCCTATTCTCCAGGCAACATTTCTTGCAAATTCTACCTGGTGGTCATTCACATGTTCATCAAATCGGTGTTGACGGGGTACAACAATAGGTGTCTTACCGATTTGCAAAGGCATAATAAAGCTCGCAGGGCCTCCGTGAGTAATGACAATGCGTGCGTCCTCAACATTCTTTATCATCTGTTGATAAGGGAGTAGTTTGCTCCACTGGCAATACTTCGGTTCGTATGTGCTGAATCCAGTTTGCATAATAACGTCTTCGGTAATTATTCCGTCTCTTTTTAATTCATCTACTGCTTTCACAAGCCTGTTAAACGGCTGCTCGTGTGTTCCAACTGTTACAAATATCATCGTTATCCCCTCTAAAAGATACTGCCCAAATTGATAGCTTTTGGATAAACCTTCTTTTGCTCTTCCCACTGCACAATAAACTTGTCCACAATCGGATATACCAATCTGCCGGTTACAGTAGGCTTGTCAATGCGGTCAAATACTTCTATATAAATAAGTTTTGCACCCATCAATTTACCAAGATAAAAGAACGGAACCGCAACCGCCGCACCCGAGGAAATAATTAAGTCCGGCTTTTCCCTACGCAACACTTTCCATGCAATAGCAGTATTCTTTATCAAAGCTTTCAGGCTACGATTGGTAGGATAATAGCAAGGATAAATTTTTTCTCCCTCTAAAAGGCTTCTTGCATCCTCTTTATCGAATGTAACCCAGAAGCGATTCTTGTCATTCCAGAAAGGCTTTAACATATATAAATGAGTCAAGTGACCGCCTGATGAGCCAACTAAACAGATTTTTAAATTTTTTTCATTCTCCACCTGCTGCATAAATTTTCCCCTCACACTAAACAAGCTTTGTTTTCGAAACACGAGAAATAGCCCCAATGAAACTCTCGTTTCACCCAGGCTTAACTAACTCCTGGTCTCATTTTCTATTTCCACATATGGATAATAATTAAGGAATCAACATCTTTGGGTGTGTATGTTTAATTCACTAAATATAGAATCCATCAAGCCACTAAAGGCAGTAGATTTCAACGTGCTTACTCTCTCGACCATGTGCGAAATAGACTCTTTTCAAGAAGATGGTCAAGCCGCCAAAACGCTGTATTTATGCGTTGTTTTCTGGTTTAACCATATAATATTTTTCCAACCATCTGGATTATCAAATAACTGACCTCCTAATTGATGGATTTGTTTACGATATTTTGAAAAAAAATGGTCCGATACTACAAGCTAGAATATAAAAAATAGGTTCTTTGTCTCCATTTGTTTTTGAAAGCTCAATTGCTTTTTTTAATGCTGCAATATCATATGCAATTGCTTTAGCTGGACCAATATTTGGAACATCTGTGCTGAAACATGTTGCACCATTATATTCATAAAAATCTTCACTAATATTCGATTCTTTTGAATTTTCCCTTGTACATGCCACGAAATACTTAATATTTTTAATTTTTAGATTTTCCGTTAATTTTTTACAAAGGTTTCAAATCCACCGTATTTTACAGGAATCCCCTTAGAACCAACGATATAAACTGTTTTTGTCATTTAATCAACATTAAAAGAAATGTAGAAACCCATTACTTTGCTCCATCCTTCATTACTACTACTTTAATCGTTTTCAATAAGATTTTGATATCTCGCCAGATTGTCCACCCATCCATATAAGCAACATCTAGTTTTACAACTTCATCAAAATCAGTAATTTCACTTCGTCCACTTACTTGCCAAAGACCTGTGATACCAGGTTTAAAACTTAAACGACGTTTTTGTTCCGGTGTATAAGATTCGTACTCATCCAATGTTGGTGGACGTGTTCCTACCAAGCTCATATCACCTTTTAGAACATTCCAAAATTGTGGAAGTTCATCAAGACTTGTTTTACGAATGAAATGTCCAATTTTGGTAATACGTGGATCATTGTCTATCTTAAACATACCACCAGACATTTGATTTTTATCCATCAATTGCTTTTTAATTTCCTCAGCATCAACACGCATAGAACGGAATTTATAAAACTTAAAGATACGACCATTTTCACCAACACGGTCTTGAGCAAAAATAGCTGGTCCTCCATCTTTACGAATAAGAGGATAAAGGAAGATTCCTACAATACCACAGAGCAACAAACCAACTAGAGCTCCGCAGATATCGAGGAAGCGTTTCGCCAAGATATCTCCATAGCTATAAAAATGCGTAGAAAACATAACAACTTTGAAAGGACCCAATTGTTGGATACGTTTTTCACCCTTACTCATAAATTCAAGGGCATTCAAATTAATGGATACTGGAATCTCCATAACTTCAAAAGGTGATACGTAATTCCAAATCTTGTACTGCTCACTTGGCAGATTAATCAAAACTTGGTCTACTACTGAGTGTGTTGCATATTCAATCAAATTTTCAGGTTTAACACTCTTGATAAATGGATCAGTAAAATAAGGATTATCCAAGACACAAACGGCTGTAATCCTACCATCCATATTGTCTTTCATACGAGACAAAACATTTTCTAGACGTGCTTGATCAGAAATCAAGAGAATATTCTTGTTACTTTTACGACGTGTATAAATAGATGAACGGAAATACTTAAGAACAGTATTTGTAACGTATAAGAGAACACCTGAAATCAGAGTAACATAAAGAAGTCCGCGACGTGAGATAGAAAAACTTCCATCTGCAAAAAACGAGAGGAAAGTTGCAATTAGAGCAAATATGAAACAATATTTGACAGTTGCAATGAGTTCATCCAAGTAGCCTCTATACTTAAGATTTTCATAATAACTACTGATATAGAAAGACACTACATGTATGATACCTAAAAGGACAATGCTTCCTTGGGTAATCTCTGTATAAGGTATTTTACTAGCTACCATGGCTGCGAAAACAACCACAACCAACTGTATAATACCAATTTCAATGCGACGAATTTCTTGTTTTTCTTTCACTCTAAACCCCTTTTTAATCTGTTAAGGTATAAGAATCCGCATCATCCCCATTAATGCTATCCTTTTCTACGACGATGTGCTCTTGAATGACCTTCTTTTTGGTCAGATTTTTTTCCATACTCGCCATATGATCCGTAAGAACCATATGATCCATATTTATCAACTGTCATGTCAACTTTATTAAGGACGACCCCTAAGAACTGAGAACCACTTTGTTCCAATTGTTCAACGGCCTTAGTTACGAAACGACGTTTGATTTTCCCAGCTTCTGTAACCAAAAGACTGGCATCAGCCTGATGGGCAATAATAACTGCATCAATAACCAGACCAATTGGTGGTGTATCGATGATGACATAATCATAACGACTACGGGCAACTTCCATCAAATGTCTAAAATTATCATTTTGCAAAAGACTTGTTGGATTAGGTGGTACAGGACCAGATGCAATAACATCTAAACCAGAAATATCAGTTTGGCAAATCGTTTCATTTAGATCGGCATTTCCTGAAAGGAAATTTGAAAGACCTTTATAAGGCTCATTTGATTTAAATGTACCTGACAAAACAGAATTACGCGTATCCGCATCAATCAGAAGTGTTCGGAGCCCAACACTAGCAAATGAAATCGCCAAGTTAACAGATGTCGTTGATTTTCCTTCACCAGCTTCAACAGAGCTAATCGCAATCACTTTCATCTGAGCACCAGAAAATTGAATATTTGTGCGAATAGCGTTATAATACTCTTCCGTCTTTTTAGCAAAGTCTACTTTTGATTTAACTAACTTTAATAAAGGCATTTCTTCTCCTTAAATTTTATCTGTATCAGGAATAATTCCAAGAAGTGTCATTCCAAGCACATCTTCAACATCTTCAGGGCGACGAACACGATCATCTAGGATTTCACGTACCAATACACCAACCACTGCAAGGAATGCTCCAAGCACTGCCCCAAGAAGCACATTAAGTTTGATATTTGGTGAAGATGGTGACTCTGGCAACTTAGCCTCTCCAAGTGTTGTGACATCTTCAACTTTAGTTACATTTTTAATTTTTTTAGACGCCACCTCACGTACTTTATTAGCAAGCACTTGAGCATCTTGACCAGTTTTGGCTTTTACTGAGATTGAAATAAGACGAGTATCTGTAGGAATATCAACTGAAATCATTTTAGCAAGTTCTGCTTCTGTCATATTCAATTTTTCATCTTTGATAACTTCTGACAAGACATCGTTTGATGTAATAATCTCTTTATAGTCTTTTACCAAAAAGGCACCAGCTTGCAAATCTTGAGCAGAAAGATTATTATTATCTGTTGCCTGATTAACAACATAGATACGCGTTGTTGATGTATATGTTGGTTGGATAAAGAAATAAGTACCTAAGAAACTGAAAACAGCAACATAAAAGGCTGTAAATAGAATAAATACTTTTTTAGTCCAAAGTTTTTGCAATAGTGCAAGTACGTCGATTTCAACACTTTTAGTGTTATCTTGATTCATAATATCTCCTATAAATATTGATTTTCTAGTAATGTTTTGGGATTTTCAATAAAAAGATTCTTAGCACGTTTGGGGCCGTAGTTCTTTTTAACAATTTCATAAGCATCTTTCATAAATGGTGGTCTCGGCCCAAGATTATGCATGTCGCTAGCAACCATATGAACCAAATTTTTCTCCAAGAAAAAGCGAACACGTTTCTTTCTTACTTTATCTTTATCTCCAAAGAGCTTTGGTTTGAGGACATGTGAGCTATTGACTTGAGTATAGCAGCCCATATTGATGATTTCTCTAACACGATCAGCATTTTCTTCGAGGGCATCATAGCGCTCAATATGAGCAACAATAGGCGTTACCCCCGCTCTCAAAACATTACTAAGCCCACTATGAATTTCTTTCCATGATGTGCGAGCACTAAACTCAATCAAAGCAAATTGAGTGTTGTGCATACGCGGAATAAGATTCTTTTCAAGTTTCTCCACAATGTCTGAGGTGTAATAAAGTTCACCACCATAATAAATAGTTAAGTCTGGATAAAGTGCTTCTGCTTCTGCTTTTACCTTAGAAAAGTTGGCAAAAATTTTATCCTCTGGAGTCTCAAACATCCCCTTACGACGATGGGATGTTGAAACAATCTTACGTACCCCCTGGGCGTAACTTTCACCAATGAGGTCTAAACTTTCTTCTAAAGTTTTAGGACCATCATCAACATCAAAAACAATATGTGAGTGAACGTCAATCACTTATTTTTCCTCCATCAATTTTTTGATAGCTTGAGAGGCACTTTCCACACTCGAATTATCTAGTTTCATCATGTAAAGACTAGAATTTGGCATCGCATAAGAGATCAATTGTCCGGTTGAACCTGTACCTGTTACTGCTTGAGAAGTCACCGTAAATTTAGAACCTGAATCAAGTTGTGTATTAGCCAAAGCATTAATGGTATCCAAAGAAATATTTGTCTGAACAGAGTCTTGGAGATTATTAACGATTGAAGTAAAGTTTGATACAGACTTTAGAGAAGCCAACTTGTTTACAATCGCAGAAATGACTTTTTCCTGGTTTTTACCACGATCATTATCTCCGCCATCTAAACTATAGCGTTCACGAACAAATCCAAGTGCTTGCTCTGAATTCATTTGGATATCTCCAACTGGGAAATCAAACTTCCCATGAAGACTTGTGAAAGCTTGATCATTATGGACTGTCACACCACCAAGTTGGTCAATCAACTTAAGGAAAGATGTGAAGTTAATTCGGGCATAGTAATCAATCTTAGTACCATATAGATCTTCCAGAGTTTGTTCAGATGTTTCAACGCCATAAATACCTGCGTGGGTTAATTTATCATACTGGTCTGCTCCACCACCAGGAATCTTAACGTATGCATCACGTGGAGTAGTCGTCAAGAGAATCTTATGTGTATTCATGTTTACTGTCATAATGATATTGACATCTGAACGTGACACTGTTGAAATCGAACCGTAGGTATCAATACCACTAATATAAATATTGAAGACTTTTGAATCTACTTGGTTTGCAGAGTTGCTATTCTTCTTTTTAATTTTATAAGTATAAATTGTTTTTAGATTTGAAGCATAATTACTATCGACAGACTCTAGTAGGCTAGCATAAGACCCACTCAAGACCATAGCTTTAGATTTGCCAGACTTAAGATTATCATAAGCTTCTTGATATGAGGCAACATCATCAACTTTAACATCAACTTTTTTATCTTTTTTGAGAGCTGACATCAAGATCTCGATATTGTTCTTATCAACCTTAGTAGGTGCCTGTACGCTAGTAAGCTGGCTCACATCTTTGATGTCACTTTCCTTAGGAACCACGATGCTCATTTCTACTTCAGAAAATGCTGCCGTCTGATTCATACGGTTAGTGATGTCAATCATTTGTTTAAAACCAAAAATACCAACCAGAGAAACTAGCGAGAAGATAATCAGTACAACTGTTGTCACTAGTGGTGATTTCTTAGTCTTCTGAAGGAAGATGCTAATAGCAAGAACTACCAACAAACCAATGGTGATAATGATGTTCAAAAACCTAAAGGATAGGAAATTATAATTGAACATGGTGAATAATAAGACCAATGCTAAAATAGCATACAGAATGGTCAATCCAACGTTGACCATCCCCCATGATCTATTACCCGTACGTTTTTGCTTACGATTCGTACGCGAACTCATATAAATTGCTCCTAAAAATTAAAATTAAGTATTCCCCATTATTATTGTAACATTAATACAATTTCATTTCAATTGTCATTTTTTTCAAAAAAAACAAAAAAACGTTTTCATTATGATATCAATCATTTAATTTATATCATTTTCCATTATATTGTGAACTATCTTTCACATTTTTAGTAGTTAAACTTTAAATTGTCAGATATTTACCTATTTATTAAAAGTCTTCTTCTTCCAAATATTTTTATTTTTTCTAGTAGTTTGAAAAATTTTAACTTATTATCACTTCGAACAGATATTAGCTACGACACAAAAGGACGACCAAATGGCGTCCTTTTACAAACTAGTCTGCAATTAGTGTTTCAAGACCTACTTTCATCATATCAGTAAAGGTATTTTGACGTTCTTCAGCAGTTGTGTCCTCATCTGGATTTACCAAACTATCAGAAATAGTCATAATGGCAAGAGCATCTACTTGGTGTTGAGCAGCAAGGTAGTAAAGTGCTGCTGCTTCCATTTCGACAGCCTTCACGCCCCATTTTCCAAGTTCAATATTTTTTTCGAAATAATTTGAGTAGAAAACATCAGAAGATAGAACATTACCAACATGTGTTGTCATACCAAAATTTTTGGCGATGTGATAAGCCTTATCCAAGAGATTGAAATTTGCAATTTGAGGAAAGTCGTATTGAGGCCAGTCATTACGAATAATATTAGAGTTAGTTGCTGCAGCTTGTGCTAGAACCAACTCACGAACGTGAACATTCTCATTCAAAGAACCGGCAGTTCCTACGCGAATTAATTTTTTGACACCGTAGTCAACAATGAGCTCACGTGCATAGATAGAAATAGATGGCATCCCCATTCCAGTTCCCATTACTGAGACACGTTCACCCTTGTATGTTCCTGTGTAACCAAACATGTTACGTACTTCGTTGAAACACACAGCATCTTCAAGGAAATTTTCGGCAATAAATTTTGCACGTAAAGGATCCCCAGGAAGAAGAATCTTATCAGCAATATCTCCTTGTTTGGCAGAAATATGAATTGACATAATTAATCTATAAAGGGCGACAGAGACGAAGTAAAAATAAAAAACTTACGAAGATTGCCAATGCTATCCAGTTTATCTTTTTCACTCTTCTCCGCCCGTATTCAGTTCATTGAATACGGTTAACCCATCCTTTCTATTATTTATAAAGGTTAAAGAGCAACTAGAAAGTAATTGAAAATAAGGAAGCTGACATAGCTCTACGCGTCTAAGCAGGTTAGCTATTTCCCAAACTCTCCACTCATTTTCAAATATAAGTACCTGCTCCGCAATCCTTAAGTTATATTTTTTAAAGTTTTCTACTATTATATAAATAGTATATGAGCTACTTAAATGTTTAGATCTGGGTTAGTGAATCTAGAAAAGCAAATAATTTTTTATTCATTTAAGAATAATCATGATTATGCAATTGTTCTGGTGTTTGAACAAAATCTAACTGTTTATTTTGCTGGTACAAATGCTCTTCACCATCAGCAGCTATCAGTAAATCAATCGCTTCAAGGTCAAACTCTAAATATGCTTGGAAGGCATAATGTTTAGGGCTAAAGCGAATTATTTGGCGTGGACAGCCCTTGCTAGTCGCAAGAACAACTGCCTTGTCGCTCAAACCAGGCATATCACCATGCCAGTGACCCGTGTTTAAAGTAGAACCAAGATTTTTAATGTGTGCTCATCAGCTAATCCTTCATCAGTTAAGGTCAAAGGGAAAACGCCAATTTCACGTTCTGGACTATGTTCATATTTTCCACCATAAGCTACAGATAAAAGTTGAGCCCCTAAGCATACCCCGACAATATAGATATCAGCATCAATTGCTTTTTGAATTAATGCAATTTCAGCCTTTGGATCATAGTATGGAAAGACTTGACGATCTTCATCAGGTGACTGAGGTCCGCCCATTACTATAAGGAAATCAATATCATCAACAGTTTCTGGAAGTTCTTCTTCCTCATAAACCCTTGTTGACGAAATATGATGTCCACGCTTTTGAGCCCATTTCAAATAAGCTCCTGGAACCTCAAATTTTTCGTGTAAGATAAAATGAATATTCATAATCTTTCTTTCCATTTATTGTTTATCATCCTTGATAGGATACTTGCTAGTATAAGTGGGAATACGATAACTCCTCCTATACCTGTAAAACCAACAACCAAGGCTATTCCTGTTAGGGGGGGATCAAGCATTGTCCCTAAAAATACGGTTGCCCCTAGTAACATTCCTAAACTAAGACTATGAGAAAATCCAAAATTTCCAAGAAGCACCGTTATCAGATAACCCGTACCTACACCTATAGCAAACGATGGCATCAGAGTTCCACCATAAGCACCACTCCTTAAAAGTAGACAGACTAATAGACATTTGATGATGAGAATGACAGGAAGATATGCTGAAGAGTTCCCAGAAAAAATCCATTGAGCTAAAACCTGTCCGTTTCCCATAAAAATTGGAAGGTAAGCTGACAGTCCACCAAGAATCATAAAGGTAAAGGACAACGTCCAAAGAATTTCTTTACCTGTAATATGATGTTTACTGGCCTTCTTTGCAAAATATCCAAATATTATGGCAAGTGCTGTTACAAATAATGCTAAGATGATTGCCTGTATAAAACTGGAAGAATCAATAGTCACTTTATCGATTATATATAAAGCGTGTCCACCAACAATTGGTTTGGTACAATAAGCAGATACATAAGTGGTCGCAAGAATAATAATGATATTCTTTAGTTTCTAACAGACTCCTAAGGTTTACAAAACAAACAAAGCACTAGCAAAAGGCACTTGGTAAACAGATGCTAGCCCTGAGCCAGCACCACAAGCAATTAATAATTGTCTATCGGAAATGAATAAATGCAATCCTTTAGAAAGACTCCCACCAAAGAGAGCACCCAATTCTCGAGGTGCTCCTTCTTTGCCTATTGAGGCTCCAGCAGCAACGATTGCCACCTGGACTAATGCATGTAGAAGACTGACCTAGAGGAAATTTAGGTTTCTTTTACCAACGAGTTTCTTAGCTTTGCTAATGGAAAGTAAGGTGACACGTCATTGAAGAAAATACCAAAATAAACTAGATAAAATCCCAACAACAAGTAAGACTGAGAGTCTTCGAAAAGCACTCACTGATTGAAACTGTAACTAGAGGTTCCTTTTATCTTTACCAAACACAATAACTTGTATAAATTCTAGAAGGTAGTGGCAAAAAAATTCCAATAAAACCTGAAGCAATCCCAGTTCCAATAACGGCTAAACTCAGCTTAAGGGATTTTGGTAACAACCTTAAACGTTTCCTTACCTGAGAAATCATTTCTTAGAGTTTCGACAAAATAGCTTTAAGCAATCCTTTGAAGTCTCCCTTAATGCGTTCAGTTACTTCTACAACTTCTTCGTGGTTCAATTCTTCTTGCAAACCAGCTGCAAAGTTAGAGATACATGAAATACCCAGAACTTTCAAGTCAGAATGTGCTGCGACGATAACCTCAGGAACTGTTGACATACCAACAGCATCTGCCCCCAATGACTTGAAGGCACGAATTTCAGCAGGAGTTTCATAAGTTGGACCAGTTACTCCAAGATAAACCCCTTCTTCCAACTTGATTCCAAGTTTATCAGCCACTTTATGAGCAATTTCGCGGTAGGCTGGAGTGTAAGCTTTAGACATATCTGGGAAACGTGGGCCAAAGTCATCCAAGTTTTTACCGATCAATGGGTTCTGACCAGTCATATTGATATGGTCAGTAATAGCCATCAAAGTACCAGGACCGAAGCCAATACCACCAGCAGCATTAGTTACAATAACACCTTCACAACCAAGAGCTTTCATAACACGTACAGGGAAAGTTACCACTTCAAGAGGATTTCCTTCATAAAAATGGAAACGTCCTTGAAGAGCCAATACCTTACGTCCAGACAAAGTACCATATACAAGTTTACCTGCATGACCGACTACTGTTGATTTCCCCCAGTTTGGAATATCTGCGTAATCGATTACAATAGCATCTTGGATCTCATCAGCCAATTCTCCAAGTCCAGAACCCAAAATCAAACCAAACTCAGGTTTTTCAATTCCTTTGCTTTCCAAAAAGGTTTGCGTAACTCTAATTTTTTCAAGTAGTGACATTCTAAATCTCCTTTAGTTCCTTATTTTTTCAAACAATGACCAATGTTTGAAAAAGTTCTTGCATTTCGAATCGTAATATAAGAATAAAATGATGACTTTAATAGATTTTTATGATAAACCGTTTGATTGTAGCTTGTCTTATCATGTTTCCCCCAGTAGACTCCTAATTCCCCAAAATGAAGAGTCTCATCTGCCAAATCAAAAGAATTTATTACTCTCTTCAATTCATCCTTGTCTAATTGAACTGTATAAAAGAGGACATCTTTTCTGTACAAATCATTTTCCTACCATTTCGGTAGATATTTACACTCATTTTGGTATTCCTCTAGTGTAAAAAGGGAAAAGACATTAATAAAGGCGTAAGACTTATTCAGAAATTCTTCTATGGCTAAAAGTAATTCTTCTATTAATAAAGGAAGAAACATTCTTAAAACCTAGTTTCTCAAGGTCATGGCAGAATTTTTCCATGACTACCCTATTACGACCGCCGACATTTATCCCACGAACCAGAAAAGTACAACGTTTCATTTTAGACAAGTTTATCCAAGAAACTTTCACCAATCATCGCTTTCTCAACACCGAAGTTATCCGCAATTGTTGCTGAGATATCAGCGAAATGTCCAACTGGAATCAAGCCACTACATTTGAAGGAAGGGCTGTAAGCCAAGAATGGGATGTATTCACGAGTATGGTCTGTACCAGCATAAGTTGGGTCATTACCATGGTCTGCAGTGATCATCAAGAGATCATCTTCTTTCATAGCAGCGATAATTTCAGGCAAGCGCTCGTCAAATTCATGCAAGCAATCGCGGTAGCCCTGTGGATTACGACGATGTCCGTAAAGGGCATCAAAGTCTACCAAGTTTGTGAAAGAGAAACCATGTTTAAAGTCTTCTGATGTCATAGCCTTAATCAAATTGTCCACACCGTGGTTATTTGATTTGTTATGACCCATATCGTGGTTGATACCTTCACCATTGAAGATATCACTAATCTTACCAACTGAGTAAGTGTCAATTCCTGCTTCGTTCAATTTGTCCAAAACAGTTGGAGCAAATGGTGAAATAGCCAAGTCACGACGGTTAGATGTACGAGTAAAGTTCCCAGGCTCACCAACGTAAGGACGAGCAATGATACGACCAAGAAGAGCTGGACGTTCCAAAGTGATAGAACGAGCAAATTCACAAATACGATACAATTCTTCAACAGGAATAATATCTTCGTGAGCTGCGATTTGAAGAACCGGGTCAGCTGATGTATAAATAATTAACTCACCAGTTTCCATTTGGCGTGGTCCGAAGTCATCGATAACTGCTGTACCAGAATAAGGTCTATTGGATTCACGAATAACCTTACGTCCTGAGAATTCTTCAATTTGAGTAAGAATTTCCTCTGGGAATCCATTCCAGAAAGTATCAAAAGGTTCTGTAATATTAAGTCCCATGATTTCCCAGTGACCTGTCATGGTATCTTTTCCAAGAGAGACTTCTTCTAACTTAGTTGCGTAACCAGTTGGATTGCTTTCAGCTGGAACAGTTTTCAAGGGTTGTTCGCGAGGAATATTTCCAAGACCAAGTTTAGCCATGTTTGGCACATTCAAACCAACAGTTTTAGAAATATGTCCAAGGGTATCTGAAGCTCCGTCAGGAACACCAGCATTGACAAAATTATTAGCATCTGGAGCTGCACCAATACCTACTGAATCAAGAACGATTAAATGCATTCGATTAAATTTGGACATAACAACACCACAAAGAGCTAAAATCTTTCGAAATTACCTCTTTCCTTTCTATATAATTATCTAGTGATAACATCACTATTAGGTTACTTTATTCATTTACAATTTAAAAGAAAAATTAAACAGGACTAATCCTTAACCTCAACAATCTTAACACCATCTTTTCCAGCGACGATAACCTTATTAACCATTCCATTGAATAAGCCATGTTCAACAACACCAGTCATAGCTTTTAGTTCGTCACCTAAAGCAACTGGGTTATTAATTTTGCCGAGATCCAAATCAATAATAAAGTTCTTCATATCTGTAACAAAGCGATCACCTTGTTCAGTTACTCGGAATGATGGCTTATAGCCCTTAGATTCAAAGTCGAGATACAAGCGATCAGCGCCATATTGAACAACTTCGACTGGTAATTTAAAAGCACCAAGTTGATCAACCATCTTAGACTCATCAACTACCCAGATGTACTTTTTCGTAGGTGTGGCAACGATTTTTTCCATCAAGAGGGCACCACCGCCACCTTTAATGCCGTTGAGTTGAGGATCTACTTCGTCGGCGCCATCAACGGTAACATCAATACTATCAATATCATCCACTGATTTCAAAGGAATACCTAGACCTTCAGCTTGCTTCGTTGTTTGAGTAGACGTCGTTACACCTACTACACTGAGACCTTCCTCCTTTATTCGACGACCAATCTCCTCTACAAAGAAATAAGCTGTTGAGCCAGTACCTAGTCCAACAACCATGCCATCTTCAACAAATCCAGCAGCGTATACACCGGCGAGCTTTTTTAATTCATCCATGCAGATTTCCTTACATCTTTCTATATAGTCATTCAAATTTATTATAACATGAGTGTTCTTCAAATTGCAACGATAAGTATGAAAAGGCTATCAAAAACTTTAAAACAATAAAACTAGACCCTAAAATTAGAACCAAATTTGAAGATAGAAATAATATAGTAGCATCACTTAGTCTTCTTTACGATGTTTGAAGAATCCTACGAAAGCTGAAAAAAATCATCGAAATAAATCAAAGTAATCCTGTATTTCTTGTGTGCTCACCAGTTTGTGGCAACTCAGCTTGAGGAACTTCAGTATCTGGAGTCGGTGGTGTAGGTGGTAAAAAATGATACCCTCTCAATAACATAATTCTTATGCCATACAACAGTTGGTTTTTCTGGTGTTTTTGGTTCAACCGGTCTAGCTGGAACTTCAACCACTTTTGGTGTTGGAGTAGTTAGGTCCGTACCTACTGCAACAACCCATTTGCCATCATTTGATGAAAGGCTCAAAATCTCATAACAGTTAATCACATGCTTAATTAAATGCATATCCGTATATTCACGCATGCTTGACTGATTCAAATTACATAGGTGACAACAAATTTGTCACCTATGTAATTTGAATGAATTCAGTCTCATTATTAGACTAAGGACTGGTTGCTACAATATCAGAAGCCCCACCTTCACGTTGAAAGGTCAAATTTTGAACAGTTTCTACATCTTTTAGATCTTGGAAACCATTATCATTCATGTACTTATCATAAGCTTATTTAGCGTATTGCTCTAGGTCTATATTGTATTTCATAAGATAAACTTCATACTGAGCTTTAGCATCGTCTTCTTCATCCTTAATATCAAAAGCTTGTCATAGGCTATTTTATCTTTATCATACTGTACTTTCTTAGCTTAGTTTTATTGTAAATCTTTATCGTATTGCACACTTTAGATATATTATAAACAGATATTTCTGCATAATACTTACCTTTAGTTTCAGCCGTCGTCTTATCTGCTGATGCTTTTTCGAATACTTTAGAACCATAAGTCAATATTTGATTATTACATTCTTACAATACTGCATCATAAGTTTTTTTATCAGCTTGATATTTAGCTATATCTTTTTCATAGTAGCTTAATCAGTATCATACTATGCTTTAGAAGCAGAGTTTACTTTATCCGCTGCTGCTTTTCAGCCACTTTAGCATTATACTTAGCCTTTGCTTTATCATAATCAGCTAAATCTTTTTTGTGGTCTTCTTTTACTTTCTGTTAACCATAACCAACTGTATTAATCTCTTTTAATTGTGCATGATTGTCAGCAATAGCACTCTCTAAAGATGTATGTGATTGAAATGTAGTTTCTTCGACTTCTACCCCTTTTTTATCGCAGAGGCTTTAGCATCTTCAAAAATATCAGTTGTAACAACACTTGTTGGGAAAGTGATATTTCCGTCTTCTTTGACAGAAACAACTTGCTTCTCTGAATGATTAACAGTTGATGAATTGACAGCGGTATCTGTTAGCACAGAAACACTGAGTGGCGTATCAGTGACAGCTGAAGTTGAAACCTTAAAATGCTGTACACCAACCGCTTCCATCACAAGAATGGTTGTACCCAAAAGAACATAGGCATCTCCAAAGCTATACTTTATGATTGAAAAACATTGCGAATCTCTTCTTCCCATATCACAAATTTTCTTAACAAGTGAAGCCTAACACCGTTAAATTTTCTCCAATAGTAATTGTATTAATGTTTTCGAAATTTTTCATTTGTCATCTTGTTTCTAATCATAGTATAATAATTTATTTAGTCTAAAATAGCTATCTTAATTTTATATGTTACCTCCTCTTAAAATTAGAAATAGATTGCAATGAATAAGTTTAGACTTAAGATATTGTTAATTGTATTTTTCAAAAGATTTTGTTATAACATCAAAAAAGCCCCAAAGGGCAAAAATCTTAACAATATTCGAGTATCCCCATGGTTCCTCATTGACCTATTACGAATCACTAGTGACTATTCAAGGTCAAATATCTGAATTCATTGACTCAAGATTTTTTGAACCAATTCTTTTAAATCTGGAAGCACTTCTTTCATAAACCATGGATTTTTCGCTTGCCAGATATTATTTCGTGGTGACGGATGCACTAAAGGAAAATAGTCTGGAAGATAATCTCTGTAATGTTTAACTGTATCTGTTAATTTAGTTGATGATTTTTGATGCAAATAGTAATGCTGAGCATAGTTTCCCACAAGTATAGTTAATTGAATATTTGGAGCTAAATCTAGAACTCTCTCATGCCATTTATCAGCAAAACCTTTGCGGGGCCCTAAATCTCCAGATTTTCCCTGCCCCGGGAAATAAAAATCCATTGGTACAATGGCAAACAGACCTGATTCATAAAATTCTTCTCGCGACACACCCATCCAATCCCGTAGATTATCTCCACTAGGGTCATTCCAGTAAAGTCCAGACTCTTGAGCTCGGATACCAGGAGCTTGTCCTACGATATTAATCCTCGCAGTTTTTGGAATACTAAACAAGGGTTTGATACCTTGTTCAGTATACGTTTTATTTTGTTCGTCAGCCATAATAGCTTGTGTCAATTCTTCAAGTGTTTCCATATTTTTCTCCAAAAAAAGAGACAAAATGTCTCTTTTTTTACTTGATCAACTCATAGATAGCTTCTGCATAAATGGCAGCTGCACGGTATAAGTCCTCAACTTCAGTAAATTCATTTGCTTGGTGCATGGTATTGACATAACCAGGGAACATAGCACCATAAGCAACACCACGTTTAAGGAGACGTCCAAAGGTACCACCACCAATGATTTGTTCATGACCTTTAAGACCTGTCTGTTTCTCATAAACCGAAAGAAGTGTCTGTACCATAGGATCACTAACTGGTACGTAATGCGGCACATGACCATGTTCTGAAAGACTGACCGCCTTAGGTCCTTCAAGTTTTTCAAGGCCAGCCTTAATACCATCTACATTAACCCCTTGAGGGTAGCGGAAGTTCAAAGCAATGGTATTATCTTCAGATTCCTTGTTAAAGGTAAAGACACCTGCATTCATAGTTAACTCACCCATTTTAGAATCTGTATAGGCAAGACCTGTCTTTTCAGAAAAGAAATCTTGATGAAGTGTTTCAGCAATTAAATCTAAATAAGTCTTAGCATTAGCTTTGAAGTCAAATTGGCTAAGGAAGAGTGCTAAGTATGTTGCCCCATTGATACCATTTTGAGGCATCATACCATGAGCTGATTTACCATGAATAGTCACATGGAAAACACCTGCTTCTTCAGTCACTTGACCGGTTACTGCTTGATCAGCAACAAAGTCATTAAGTTTAGACTCAAGTTCCTGTAAAGTGATAGGTGCCGTAAACTCTGCACTTGCAGATTCAGGGACCATATTTTCACGCAAGCCACCATTAAAGCTTACGAGGCTAAAGTCACCATCGTTTTGTCCTTCAAAATGAAGATAGGCAGTAATATTTCCTTTTTCCCCATTGATAATTGGAAATTCTGCATCAGGAGAAAAGCCAAAATTAGGATCTTTCAATCCATTATGAGCGAAGTAATAATCCATATCACCCCAACCAGATTCTTCATCTGTACCAACAATAAAGCGAACACGCTTAGATACTGGAAGCTCAAGCTCTTTGATAATTTTCAAAGCATAATAACAAGCCATTGTTGGCCCTTTATCATCTGATGAACCACGGGCATAAAGCTTTCCTTCTTTGATTACTGGTTCATAAGGATCAGTGTCCCATCCGCTACCCGCTGGAACCACATCCAAGTGTGCAAAAATACCCAAGACTTCATCACCTTGACCAAATTCAAAGTCACCAGCGTAATTATCAATATTACGAGTCTTATAACCATCACGTTCAGCTAAAGCAAGAAAATATTCTAGAGCTTTCACTGGTCCAGGACCAAATGGGTGCTTTTCATCAGCCTTACTATCATCACGCTCTGAATTAATACGCAAAAGACCAAAAAGGTCCTCCATCAAAGCTTCTTTACGTTTATCAACTTCGGCGTGAAAATCAATTGTCATAGTTTACTCCTTACTGTCTCTAGTTAGCACTATTTTAGCATTTTTAGTAAGGGTTTTCAACTCTTTGAATATGCTAAATTTAAAATGCAAACAGGTTTTTAAGATCATAAGGCACCTACTACTTTCAAATTAATTCATAGTCTAGCATTATTTCGAGAATTTCCAAAAACTTTAAAATCTTATCTTAATTAGTGCTATAATAGGACTATCAAAAACTAAGGAGATGCATTATGCCATTTGTAAAAATTGATCTCTTTGAAGGTCGTTCAGAAGAACAAAAAATTGAACTTGCTCGCGAAGTTACTGAAGTTGTATCACGTGTTGCAAAAGCTCCCAAGGAAGCTATCCATGTTTTCATTAACGATATGCCAGAAGGGACTTACTATCCACATGGTGAAATGAAAAAGAAAAACTAATCATCAAGAAGCAGTCACATCTATGGGCTGCTTTTTGATATAAAAAATAAGTTGAATTAATCTCGTGAAAAACTACTATTTTAGGATAGTTTTCATTTCTGTATATCTCGGTTTCACTCCCAAATGCTCATAAAAATCTAGAGCACCTTGGTTATCATTCCATACGTGAAGTGTTGCATTATAACATTCTTGCTCCGTAGCATAGTCCAAAGCAAATTGATAAAGCTTCTCTCCTAATTTTTGTCCACGAGCTTTTTCTTCAACACAAAGATCATCAATAAAGAGAGTCTTAATAGGTTTTTGAGGACCATCATTTTCAGATACTTCTTTAATTATCAAGAAGAGATGACACAAGATCGTTCCAGCCTCATCTTCATAGACAAATACAGGTTTATTTGCATCCCCTATTACTCCTTCTAACTCTTTATCCGTAAACTTACTTCCTTTTACTTTAAGGATATCAGAACGAGCTTGATGATGAACGATTAGGATTTGCGCGAAAAGTTCCTGTAGTCTTGGAATATCTTCTATCTTTTCCAAACAAATCATATTTAACTCCTTTTAATCAAAACCACCCGTGAGAACGGGTGGTTTGCTCTTTGGCTGAAATCCTCTGCTACCAGCCGAGGCCTAAAGGCCTACCGAATTGGTTTCCCTTCAGCACCACCTTTGCTAGCTGACCCGACTAGCGGGTCTATTTTAGACTACTTTTTTTTATTCTTCTCACCTGTAAGCGGATCATATTCCTCGAAAAGACTGAGCTGATCTGCTATCACGTCTTCTTGTAATTGATTACGAATATATGCTTCAATTCGCTTCTGATTTCGCCCAACCGTATCAACATAAAAGCCCTCGACACCAAAATTTGCAATTCCCATATTTATACTTTAAATTAGCGTGTCGGTCGAATATCATTAAACTACTTTACCCTTTAAATATCCCATAAATGAGGAGATACTTAGCTTCAGTGGTATACCCACCAACATGTAAATATGATCTGGGCAAGCTTCTGCTTCATGAATTTCAATGCCTTTTCTTTCACATAATAATAGGAAGATTTGACCAATACTTGCTTTGTATTTCCCATAGATTATTTGACGTCTATATTTTGAGGCGAATACAATATGATACTTACAATTCCATGTAGTATGTGCTAAACTATTATTCTATCTTATCAAGAATCCTCCTCTAATATACTAATTAATGGTCGGAAAACCTTATCTAATGAAACACTTTAGTTGGAGGATTATTTGATACATCGCTAAAAGCTTTTCGAAAACCACTAGCACAGCTAATGGTTTTCGTGAGACAAAAAAAGATGGGCTTTACCCATCTTAATCACTATTTACCAAGTTTTGCTTTAGCTGCATCTGCAAGAGCTGTGAAAGCTGCTGCATCGTTAACTGCCAAATCAGCAAGCATTTTACGGTTAACTTCAATTTCAGCCAATTTCAAACCGTGCATCAATTGTGAGTATGACAAACCGTTCAAACGAGCTGCCGCATTGATACGTGTGATCCAAAGTTTACGGAAATCACGTTTCTTTTGACGACGGTCACGGTATGCATAGTAGTAAGAGTTCATTACTTGTTCTTTTGCAGTACGGAACAAGATGTGTTTTGCACCATAGTAACCTTTAGCAAGTTTCAATACACGTTTACGACGTTTGCGTGATACAACGCCACCTTTAACACGAGCCATTTATATATTCCTCCGAATTAGTTCTAGTTTAGTTAATTTGAAATGCTTCTAGCGGATTAACGCATTTGTGAAACCATTGATTTAATACGTTTAAAGTCACCTGGATGTACCATTGACGCTTTACGAAGGTGACGACGTTGTTTTTTAGTTTTACCGTGGAAACGGTGAGATGTGAAGGCACGGAAGCGTTTCAATCCACCTGAACCTGTACGTTTGAAACGTTTAGCTGATGCGCGGTGTGTTTTTTGTTTTGGCATTTTAAAATTCTCCTCTTAAAATAGTGTTAATTTGACAATTATTTTTTGTCAGGAATTGGTGCAAGTTGCATGAACATTTGACGTCCATCCATCTTAGCTCTTTGCTCAATAATCGCAATATCTTGTGTTTTTTCAGCAAATTCCGCCAATACCTTAGCTCCGATTTCTTTATGAGTAATCATACGGCCTCTGAATCGGATAGAAACTTTTACCTTGTTTCCTTTTTCAAGGAATTTACGGCCGTTACGAAGTTTTGTTTCAAAGTCACCTTTATCGATAACTGGACTCAAACGAACTTCCTTAACAGTAACAACGCTTTGTTTCTTACGTTGTTCTTTTTGTTTCTTTTGATACTCAAATTTGAACTTACCATAGTTCATAATCTTCGCAACAGGTGGCGTAGCTTGTGGTTGGATAAGAACCAGGTCAACATTTGCATCATCTGCAATAGCCTGTGCTTCTGACAATGGTTTAATGCCCAATTGTTCACCATCAAGACCAACAAGACGAACTTCACGAACGCGAATTTCATCATTAATAAATAGATCTTTCTTAGCTATGATCTTCACCTCTTTATTTTTTTAGAGAAAAACAAAGCGGACTTGATATACAAGCCCGCACACATAATATCCCTTTAAGGATTTGACATGTTGGGCCAGACAACCTAAGTCGCAAGGCGAGAAGTTCTCACTTCTGCTTTTCTCATTGCTATTAGTATAACAAGTGAGTCATCCTTTGTCAATAATTTTTTTTGCTTTTTCTTGAATAAATTCCACAACACCATCAATAGACACACCTGTAGTATCAAAAGTGATGGCATCTTCAGCTGGTCTAAGAGGTGATACCTCACGGTGACTATCTTTATAGTCACGTTCAGCAATTTCTTTTTTAAGTGTCTCGAGATCAGCAGGAATACCTTTTTCAATATTTTCCTTATAACGACGTTCTGCACGTTCATCAACAGAAGCAATCATGAAAATCTTGAGTTCTGCATCAGGTAAAACCACTGTACCAATATCACGACCATCCATGATGATACCACCTTCCTGAGCAATACGCTGTTGTTGTGAAACGAGTTCTTGACGTACTTCTGGAATAGCCGCTACCCAAGAGACGTTATTTGTAACTTGATTATCACGAATTGGATGTGTAATATCAACATCACCAACATAAACTTTTGGACTACCATCTGCCGCTTTCCCAAATGAAATAGGGTATTGCGAGAGTTGATCTAAAATTTCTGGTACATTTTCCTCAGTCAAACCATTCTGCAAAGCTAGATAAGTTGCAGAACGATACATAGCTCCTGTATCAAGATAAGTATAGCCAAGATTTTTTGCGATAATCTTGGCTACTGTACTTTTTCCACTTGACGCAGGACCATCAATAGCAATTCTAATATCTTTCATGATGTTCCTTTGCTTTTAAATTATTGAACCTTAACAACATCTCCTGGGTTAGCAAACCAGTATCCATTTGTCATGTGGTCTGGGTTCAGACGTTGCAACTCATCTACAGAGATACCTGCACGAGCTGCAATAGAAGCTGCACCTTCGCCAGGTTGAACAACGATTGATCCAGGTTGAACAACGATTGATGAACCGTCAGTTGCTGCTGTAGCACTTGATGGTGTTGTTACAGCTGAGTCAGTTGCATAGCCTTTTTCAACATGTTTAGAAGAGCTGGATGCTTTCGTTGATGATGATGTCTCTTTAGTTGACTTCTCACTATCTTCACCCATACTTGAATCTTTTTTACTTGATGAAGATTTAACGACTTTGCTAGTTGAAGTTGAAGAGAAACCTAAAGATTCCTTAGACGTCGCAGTTTTACTTCCTCCAATATTTGATGTATAGAAAACAAAGAACAAAATACATACAACAATAATAAAGAACAAGCTAAGCAAGACTGTCAAGAATGACGAATTAATGAAGCCACTTTTTTCTTGATCCTCACCTGAAGAAGTGTTTCCCTCTTCTTCAAAATCCTCAAACTCATCTTCATCATCTAGAAAATCAGCATCAACTACTTCTTCCGACTCTTCTTCAGAAACCTTATCTTCCCATGGTTTTTTACTCATGATTTTCTCCTTGTAAAAACAATAAATCTATTTTAAAATAATACTATGAAAGTATCATTAATTCCAGAAAAATGTATCGCTTGTGGTTTGTGCCAAACCTACTCTCCCGTCTTTGATTATGATGACGAAGGAATCGTTAGGTTTAAAGATAGCGACCAACTTAGTAGAACGATTGAAAATAGCCCCGAGACTTTGACAGCTGTCAAATCTTGTCCTACTAAAGCCCTTATTTGCGAAGTTTAATCTTGAGGGCTTTTTTTGGTTCCTCATAAAATGCAAAATAATCAAAATTAGTCATATGATCCATTAGTTCTACCTCACCTTTGAAATTAGGATGAAGCGCTAAAGCATCTAAGAAATATTTCTTAGGCCACTTTCTCATATAAAACTGACGTTTCTTTCCATTTTTAAAAATGAGGCACAAGCCGGTTTTGATAACTTCCACTTTTTCAATATCACTAATCTGCACCTTACGCGGTTTAAAAATATTGAAAGAAACAATACGCAATATTCCATAATCTTCAATAATAAAGTAACGATGAAACCCTAGACCAAATAAAGCAACAAAAATAGTGAAAAGCATCAAAATATGTGAGGGCACCGAGTACAACTCGAACAGAAGGACCCCTGCAATAAAGATTGGCGTGATGGCTAAAGACCAATAAATGATAAGCCAAGATAATTCGGGTTGCCAATGGTAACGATACTTGCCGAAAATTTTAATCATCTCAGTACCTCCATTACCTCTAATTCTACCATAAAATCAGTATTTAGCAAGCTCAATTAAGGTTTACTGATAATTCCAAGAATAACATCTACGGCTTTTTCCATTGTCTGCAAGGAAACAAATTCATATCGACCATGCATATTTTCTCCTCCTGCAAAAATGTTTGGCGTTGGAATGCCCTTGAAGGATATCTTTGAACCATCTGTTCCACCGCGTATTGGCTCAATCACTGGAACAATTCCTAGGTCCTCCATAACCTCCTTAGCCAACTCAACAGGCATCATATCTTTTTCAATGACTTGACGCATGTTATAGTATTGATCCTTGATTACCAAATCAACTCGCGTTTGACCGTAGGCTTGATTCATTTTATCGGCAATTTCTTGGAAAGTTGCTTTTCGATTTTCAAAAGACTCTGTCTCAAAATCACGAATGATATATGATGAATTTGCTTCTTCCACAGTACCTGTCATTGTTTGAAGATGGTTGAAACCTTGATAACCATCCGTCAACTCTGGACGATCTTCTGCTGGTAACTGATTATGAAAATCAATTGCTAATTGCAAAGCATTGACCATCTGACCTTTTGCTGTTCCAGGGTGAACATTACGGCCATGAAATATCAGCTCTGCACCCGCGGCAGAGAAGGTTTCATACTGCAATTCACCCAATGGACCACCATCAACAGTGTAGGCAAAATCGACATCAAAATCATCAACATCAAATTTATCTGCGCCAATTCCAATTTCTTCATCAGGACCAAAGCCTACACGAATTTCACAATGTTTGATTTCAGGATTTGCCTTCAAATGAGCCAATGCTGTCATAATCTCAGCAATACCGGATTTATCATCAGCTCCAAGAAGAGTGGTGCCATCTGTCGTAATAAGTGTCTGACCGATGTAATTCTGGAGATTAGGGAAATCAGCTGGATCTAGGTTATAACCTGAAGTTCCAAGAGGAATAATACCCCCATCATAGGATTCAATAACTTGAGGTGATACTCCTTCTGCGTTAAAATCTGCAGTATCCATATGAGAGATGAAACCAATCTTACGTGTTAATCGGTCATCGTTAGCCGGCAGGGTTGCCACTAGGTAACCATTACTTTCCAAATAATGGATGTTACTTAACCCTAGTTCTTCCAATTCTGGTTTTAAAATATTCAAAGCAAAATCTACCTGGCTTTGTGTTGTTGGCGTCCTTGTTGCATTTTCATCACTACGTGTATTAATTTTGGCATAGCGTAGAAAACGCTCTAAGAGTAGGTCGTAGGCCATAAGCGCTCCTTTTATTGTATTTACTATTTACCTCGATTATAGCATAAAAACCCATCAATATGATGGGTTAACCGTATAACTTAAACTTTAGATTCTTTTTCGTAGTAAGCCTTAATTTCTTCCACAATAGCATTCGCTAAAACCAATACCACTAAAAAAGCTGGAGACTTTTGATAAGTTTCCAGCTTTTTTAGTGGTATTGAAATATTAATCCACATCAACAAAACCGAAGCGAGATAGAGGGTACACTCTGAAAGAGATAACTCCCTTGATTTGGTCTTTTTCAATAAGACCAAACTTACGACTATCTTCAGTATCACGACGATTATCGTTCAATACAAGGTACTGCCCCTTCTTGATTTTAGTTTGCTTATTATCAGTCAATGTTCCAATTGAAAAATCATCTGTGAAAAAATTCCCAGGTGAAACGGTTGCTAAATAAGCTGACTTATCTTTGCTGATATAGGTTTCTTCAACTGGTTTATCATTAACATAAAGAAAATCATCCATAGCTGTTACACTCTTACCTTCATCTGCAATGACACGACCGGTATATTCCTTACCATTAACCGTATACAGGATAAAGTCCTTATTATGCGGTTCAACCTTTTTATTGAAAGTAACATAATCACCTGCATGAATATAGTCATTAGCCTGACCTTCGGTTACACGGTGTGTTGATAACACAAAAACTCTTAACAATGAAATCACTACAATGGCAAGAACTGCTATGATAATATTTCGAATTAAATCTCTCTTAACCATATTTACTCCTTATGGGTTCCAATGAAATTATAACATAAATAGACAAATAAAAAAAGAGGCAGTTGAGTAAGATTCGCGCTCCCCTTTTTCTCTATAAACCACTAATTATAGCATTTTAAAGCTTAATAATCTTCAAGAAACGTTTGCATATTGACATCGTCTGGCACCAAGGCAAGGTATTTTTCTGCTGTTACACGCGCCTGGTCTCTGTAACCAAATTCTCTTAGAATATATGCATAATCCTGTAAGAATTCAGGATTATCGGCCAAATCTTTAGACAAATCTTGATAGATTTGAAAGGCTTCTTCTTCATCATCAAGTGCTTGATAAGCCCTGGCGATATTCCAACGAGCCAAAACAGAATCAACCTCGTAATCAGCTAAAGCTACAAGATCATCGAAACGTTCTTCTTCCAAATAAAGAGCACTTAAACGTAAGACGATTTCATCATTATCTTCCGCTAGCGGTAAAGCCTGCTTCAAATAGGATTCAGCCGACTGGGTGTCATGTAATTCATAGGATAACTGTGATGCTAACAAAAGTAATTGAACATCAAAAGCATTCTTCGAAATGCCTTGCTGCGTCATACGTAAAGCTTCTTCTGTTCGATGTTCAGCGTGAAGCGATAGAGCGTAATTATACTCATAACCCTCAAAATCGGAAGACATGGTTTCTATCTGCTTAAAGTAGAAATTAGCTTTTTGATACTCTTCTTGATCATATAGTAGAGTGGCTAATTCAAAAGCAATGGTGTCATTGTATTCAATTTCAATGGCTTTTTCCAAAAATTCACGAGCAGCTTCAAATTTACCAAGACTGGCATAAGACTTACCGATACGCTCATAAGTAGAAACGCCAGTTGTTGCAAGAAGATCACGATTATCCAGTTTGGCATAGTATTGAATGGCTTGCTCAAAGTTTCCGAGTTCAAACTCCATCTCAGCCAAACCAAAAATAATCAATGAGTCATCTGATAGTTGACTTGCTTCCAACAACTTGTCACGGGCTACATCCGTTAAGCCCTCCATTTGGTAAAGGTCTGCCTTTACAATCAACGCAGACAAATAGTCCTCAGACTCCTCAGGAATAGCATCTAAATAGAGAAACGCTTCTTCAATATTACCATCTTCGGCTGCAATTTGTGCTAAGTTAACATTGACCTCTGGAAAATCAAAACGAACTTTTTCGTAAATTTCCTGTGCCTGTGGTAAAAAGCCAATAGACTCTAAATATTCGGCCAACTCAACAAGAACCTCTGCTGGATCCTCATTTAAAGCTTTTTTTAAATATTTATCCGCATGGTGTAAATCTTGCTTCTCAATAGAAGCAACCATTTTTTCACTATTTAACATCGTATTTTTGTCCTTTAATTTCAATGTCATCTTGGTAAAGATTACTTACAGAACGGTACCAATCAAAAATCTCCTTAACAATAACCTTGACAGAAGCGTAAATTGGAATACCCAACAGTACTCCCCAAACACCGTAAAGAGAACCTGCTGTCAAAAGAATGAACATAATGGTAATAGGGTGAATACTTAGTTTATTTCCCAGAACAAGTGGAGAAACAAAACGTCCTTCAATAGTTTGCTCGATAACAAAAATGATGAGAACCTTGATTAGCATAGTAGGGCCTTGAACCAATCCCATAATAACAACCGGTACCATAGCTATAAAACTTCCAAGATAAGGAATCATGTTTAGAAATCCTGCTAAAATACCAAAAGTCATGCCATAACGAAGCCCAACAATCTTGAACATGATACAGAACATAATTGCTATGACAATCGCTACTGTCACTTGACCTCGAACATAACATTCAAGCTGATTATTGATATCTGAAAGCATACGGACAGTCGTTTCCCGAAAGCGCGTCGGTAAAGCTGAGACAAAGCTATGTTTCAGCTTTTGACTATCTCTTAAGAGATAAAAAAGAATGAATGGTGTCAAAATGATAGCAACTGTTACTCTTGCAACTGTGCTAGCAAAGGTCCCAATCCAACTAAGAGCTGAAGTAGAAAAGTTCTCGGCATAATTGACCATTCTCGCTGAAAAATCGCTAAGCATGGCCTCTAAATCACCATGAAAATTGGAAAGAATAGGAAGTTTCAACCAACGTTCCGTTTCACTGTTCGCACGAGAAATGTATGATGGGGCATTTCTAAGCAAAATCAAAATTTGATCTTGTAAGTTAGGAATAGCTGTCGAAATTCCCCAAACTAAGAGTAAGGCAAGAATAGCATAGATAACCAAGATAGCCATGGTTCGATCTAAACCAATTTTTTCGACTAATAGCACCAAAGGTTTTATCAAATAATAAAGAAGCATGGAAATAACCAGAGGCAACATAATAATGGTCAGAAATTGAATAACTGGTGAAAAAATTGGACTAATTTTGGTAAAAATCAAGACCGTCAAACCAATTAAGAGTAAGATTAGAAAGGACACTACCGCCTGATTATTCAAAATCCACTTAAAAAACCATGTTTCTGAAAATCTTTCTGTCTTTTTACAGCTCATAGTTACTCCTTTATTTATCATAAAATGTTACAGTTTTATCTATCAAGTTTTGGTTACAATCGTAGCTAAATTTTGCAGAGAAGAAAGGTTTATCTTCTAGAATCCACTTAAAAATCTCATAGTCACCTTCCCAGGTTTGTTTAGTTAAAACCTGATCATATGGTACCCATTCAAGTGTCCCTTCACGAGATTCCTCATCAGAAATGAGTTTTCCTTCAAAATCAGTCACCTTAAAGACATAGGTATACCAATCGTGGCCCGGAGTAAATTCTGGGAAGGTAATCATACCTTTGAAGTCCATCTTTTTCACTGTCAAATGAGTTTCCTCGAAAATTTCACGACGAGCACATTCGTCAGGCGTTTCTCCCGATTCTAGTTTTCCCCCGACAGAAATCCACTTTCCTTCATGAACATCATTAGGCTTTTTATTACGATGTAGGAGCAAAAGCTCCTTCCCATTGTCAATATAACAAATGGTAGCTAACTTTGTCATAATGCATCTCTTTTCCAATGTTTTTAAACATTATACCAAATCTAGGATTGATTTTGGGCTTTGAGCCATGATTTTGAGATATAAGTGGAAATCTGCTTTTTCTGATTCTCTTGACAAAACAAAAAGAGAACCAAATTAGTTCTCTCTAGACTTCTTTAATATTTCAAATAACGACGCATGGCCATACGTGACCCGATCGAACCGATAATAATACCGACTGCGAAGAGGGTGCCAATGACTGCATAGACAAACCAGTCTGCATCATACATAGAAATACCACCTTTAACAAAATCAGGGTTTAAGGTTGAGTAAACCATGTGATACAAAACATAAATAAGGACAGAAGGAATGATGGCACCAAGTGCTCCAATCCAAGCTCCCTCCATCAAGTAAGGACGACGAATGTATGAGTTTTTCGCACCGACCAAACGCATGATTTGAATTTCAGTCGCACGTGACATAATGGTAATACGGATGGTATTTGAAATCAATAGGACAGCTACAATAGTTAAGAGAGCTGTAGCAATGATTCCCCAAAATTGAACACGTTTCATAGTAGCCATCAAAATTTCGGTATCTGATCCACCAAAGTTAGCATTATCAACGCCCTGAATAGCTTTTGCTTCCTTGGCAACACGACTAACATCATCTGGTGATTTAGTTTGAACTATGTAAACATCTGACAGAGGGTTGGCATCGCCAGTAGCAGTCTCGAAACTTGACCCCATTGTTTCAATGAGTTGTTTCTTTTGTTCTTCTTTGCTAGAGAAAGTAACCTTATCTACACCTTTGATTTTAGTCAAAGCATTATAAATTTTATGGTAGTCCTTATTGGCAACGATTTGTCCAGAAAGTTCCTTGACTGTTTCTGAAGCATCTGTTGAATCTGGATCTAAGTAAACATTGACCTGAATATTCTTTTCAATATCTGAAGCCAATTTTTGCGTGTTAAGAATAACAGAACCAAATACACCTAAAAGCGAAAGGACAATCATAACCGAAAATACTGCCGTAAGTGTCGACAATAAATTACGTTTGAGGTTCTTAATAGATTCTCCTAAGTGACGGAAAAAGCGTCTAATCATGGTAACCGTACTCTCCTTCCTCTTCATCACGAACAATACGACCTTCCTCAATCGCTACGACACGATGTCGAAGATTATTAACGATAGTTGAGTTATGGGTTGCCATTATAATGGTAGTCCCTTGTAAGTTAATACGTTCAAGGACCTGCATAATTTCCCAAGAAATCTCTGGGTCCAAGTTTCCTGTTGGTTCATCTGCAATCAAAACCTTGGGATTATTAACAATGGCACGCGCAATAGCGACACGTTGTTGCTCACCACCAGACAATTGATTTGGGAATGAACGCATCTTGTGTTTGAGACCAACCAACTCGAGGACTTCTGTCACACGTTTCTTGATATGACGAGGTTTCTCACCAATAACTTCCATGGCATAGGCAACATTTTCAAAAGCTGTTTTCTTTGGAAGAAGTTTATAATCCTGGAAAACAACTCCAATAGAACGTCGCAAGAGTGGTACATCTTTCTTACGAAGACGAGTTAAATCAAACTCCCCAACCTTCATAGAACCACTCGTCAATTTTTCTTCTTGGTAGAACAAGCGAATTAGACTTGATTTACCTGCACCAGAAGGACCGACCAAGTAAACAAACTCCCCTGAATTGATAGATAAATCAATGTGTCTGAGGGCTGTTGTTGACTTATCATACTTCTTAGTAACGTCTTTTAATTCAATAAGAGCCATAATATCAGTATTCAACTACTAAAATAGCTGAAAGTCTTCCTTTCGTTGAGATAGAGTATCTTAATACTTTAAAACAGTATATCCTTACTATTCTTCCATACGCCACTTGAGGTAGGCATCGATGAAACCTTCAATATCCCCATCCATTACTTTATCAACCTGGGCAACTTCATAGCCTGTACGGTGATCTTTAACCATGGTATATGGGGTGAAAACATATGAGCGAATTTGACTTCCCCAAGTGATTTCTTTCTTATCACCTTTCAAGGCATTCACTTCTTCTGCTTTTTTTTCTTGCTCCATTTGATAGAGCTTAGCTTGAAGCATCTTCATAGCACGGTCTCTGTTTCCGTATTGTGTACGGTCAACCGTAGAAGCTACAACAATACCTGTTGGAATGTGAGTCAAACGCACACCGGTAGAAACCTTATTGACGTTCTGACCACCTGCACCACCTGATCGGAAAGTATCCATCTTGATATCGTCATCACGGATTTCGACTTCAATGGTATCATCTAATTCAGGCATGACTTCCACTGATGTAAATGAAGTGTGACGACGCTTAGCAGAGTCAAATGGTGAGATACGAACCAAACGGTGAACACCCATTTCTGACTTGAGGAATCCATATGCATTAGGTCCCTCAAAAGCAAGAGTTACAGATTTGATTCCAGCCTCATCACCAGCCTGATAATCCAAAGTCTCAACTTTGAAACCTTTGGCATTTCCATAACGCTGGTACATACGGAGTAACATTTCTGCCCAGTCCTGAGCTTCAGTTCCACCAGATCCTGGATGAATTTCAAGAATGGCATTGTTATGGTCATATGGCTCAGACAAAAGCAACGTCATCTCGTAACTTGTCATAATCTTATCAAGTTTTTCAAGTGTTTCTTCGAGTTCCTCTTGAACGCTATCATCTTCTTCCAACATTTCCAAATAAAGCTCTGTCTCGTCAGAGAGCTCTTTCATGTTGTTGAAAGTTTCATATTTCATTTTGAGCTCATTTAACTCTTGAGAGGTCTTTTGAGCCGCAATATTATCATTCCAAAAATCTGGCTCAGTCATTCGGTTTTCAAGGAGCGCAATGTCCTCTTCCAAACGATCTAAGTCAAAGAGACCTCCCGAAGCTCACGAGCTTCTCTTGATTTTCAGAGATTTTTTGGCGAATTTCTGCCACTTCCATGGATAAGTTTCCTCCATTTTATAGTATTATGCTTAATTCTAGCATAAATCACTTAAATTTGCCATTTTGCACACACAAGCTCCCACTCTGCTTGGGAGTGCTCATCCTTTGGTGAGAGTCCCCTCATATAGTCTAACATAGCCTCATCGGGCTTCTTAACAATCTCACCTAGAGCCCAAATAGCCGTTGCCGTATGAATAGGATTATTATTCTTATCAATTATCTCCATCAGTTTGACAATAGCATTGCGATCATGTAGGTTAGCCAAGGCAATAATGGCATTACGTTGAAGAATATTCTTCCCTCGCCAGGAACCGGCAATCATCCCAAATGTCTCCTTAAAGGACTTATTAGTCAACTCTAGAAATGGGAGCAATTCAGGCATGGCAAGCTCAGGATCAATGTCTGAAGCCAAGGGATTGTCGATACCTCTGTTATATGGACAGGAAATCTGACAGATGTCACAACCATAGATAACAGTCTTTATCTTCTTTCGAAACTCCATATCCATCATCCCCTTATCTTGGGTTTGAAAGGATAGGCAACGACGAGCATTCATCGTACCATCACCAATGAGACAAGATGTCGGACAGGCATCCAGACAACGACGGCAATCCCCACAACCATAGTCAACTTCTTGGTCTGGTTCAATCTCTAGATTAGTGATAAGCTCGCCAAGATACATGTAAGACCCGTATTCTTTCGAAATAACGAGTCCATTCTTTCCGATAAAGCCTATTCCAGCTCGCTTAGCCACTGCTGTATCAACCAAGGCTCCAGTGTCCACCATACCTTTATATTCGAAGTTTTCCGTTAGTTTTTCAATACCTTTTGCCAGACGTTTCAGTTTATCCTGCAAAACATAGTGATAATCTAGGCCCCATGAATTTGGAGTGATTTTGCCACGCTTAAATTCTGTTTTTTGAGGTTGTTGCGGCAACTTATGCGGATAGGCCACAGCAATAGATATGATGGTTTTAGCTGATTCCAAGCTCAATTTGGGGTAAATACGCTCTTCAATATTTTTATGTTCAAATCCTGTTGTTCGCCCTTCTTCGACACCAAGACGAAGGGATTTTTCCAGATAGTCGAAATCATCAGCGGTTGTAAAACCAATTTTTGAAATGCCAATTTCCTTGGCCATCTTTTGTATTTCTAACTTGATATTCATATTCTTATCATAATGAAAACAGAGCACAAGGGCAAGTATTTTTTATCATCTTCGTCTAAGGACAAGGTACGACCTTTTTGTTACAATGTTTCTATGACAAGACTTGCAGTAATGAGTGATTTACATATTGATTTAAATCATTTTGAGACATATGAAATTGATACTCTTATAAAGTGTCTAAAAGATCAAAAGGTCACCCACCTACATATCGCTGGTGATATTTCTAACCATTATTTTATCGACACGAAACCTTTTCTACACAAACTTTCTAAGGAGGTCAAGGTTACCTCTAATTTAGGCAATCATGATATGCTTGATTTAGAGGATGACCTTATTGATAATCTGGATTTTCAGGTAATTGATTTAGGAAATATGACATTATTGGCCTTTCATGGATGGTATGATTATTCCTATTCTGGTGAAAAGTTGGATAAGATTCTCAAACGTAAGAAGCAACTCTGGTTCGACAGACGCCTCAAGCGATTGGGTAACGATCCAGAAATCTGTTACAATGGTCTCAAGAGGCTAGACGATATTCTAAATGATTTGGACACTAGCAAACTTATAGTTGCCATGCATTTTGTTCCTCACAATCGTTTCACCATGACTCACGAGCGTTTTAAACCTTTTAACGCTTTTTTAGGATCTGAACAATTCCATAAGATTTTCGTCAAGCACAGCGTTAAAGATGTTGTTTTCGGTCATGCCCACCGAAGTTATGGGACGGTAACGATTGACGGTGTAACCTATCACTCGCGTCCTCTTGGATACCGACGTGAATGGGATTTAACCATTGACTTTGTTTCCAATCACCCTGAACTCAATCCTACTGGAACATGGAACCTCTCCAAACGTTACAACCTAGTCAAGAAACGGCCAGAGTTTTTAGATTACGAAAAAAAGGAACTAGCAAATGAGTTCCTTTCATCTATGACATTATTCGATTTATAGAACGACTCTTTGAGAGTCGTTTTTTAGTCGATGAAAAATCCCTGCTTTTGTAGATCCTTCAAGGTGTTAGCACGATTGGCAACGGATTTGTCCATGGTCTTGGCAATTTGAGTCGTAAATTCATCAACTCTGTTATTGAGATCGCGAAGATCATAATACTCATGGACTTCAGCGTCGTAGTCTTTTAGCTCCGCCAAGGGATTTTCCAAATCTTTATAGTAATTTTCCATATGGATGACATGACGTGGCAAACGAGGTTTAAGCTGCGGTTCCTGGTCTGGCCAACCAACTGCTAAACCAACTGCTGGATAGACATACTTTGGAAGTTTGAGGAGCTCTGAAAGTTTAGCATTATCATTTAAAATACTGCCCAAATAAACTGTTCCCATACCTAAACTCTCAGCAGCTACCACCATATTTTGCGCAGCAATCATAGCATCTGAAAAAGCTGAAATAAAGCGTTCAGGACTACCTTGTACCAAAGCCTTGGCTCCCTTAGCTTCTGCAATCAAGGTATTACGTCTTTGGTCCACAACAAATACAAAGAGGTGCCCAGTATTAGGAATATAGGGTTGGTTGGCAATTTCTGCAATTTGTTCCTTCAATTTTTCATCAGTAATACTGATAATCGAATAAGCCTGTCTAAAATTACTTGTTGGTGCATGTCTGGCAACATCAACCAGGAGGTTAACCTCTTCTTGTGCCAAAGCCACAGGTTTAAACTGACGAATACTGCGGTGATTGAGTTGTGTCTTAATAGTTTCGTTCATGACCTTCTCCTTAACTTATGATTTGTTCCTTTCATTATAAACAAGACAGCTAATGAATTCAAGATGTGATAAGAAAAAGCCAAAGACCATTGTCTCTGACTTTATATCTTAAATAGCGTCTTTATCCTTACCAAGGGCACGTTGAATAGCTTTGACTATTTCAACCAAAACCACAATCAAGAATGAACCTACAATAACCGCAAGCCATTGTGTAAAACTTAGATGTGACACATGGAAGAGATTATTCAACCCAGGAACCACGATAGTTGCCATCAAGAGGATGAAGGCAACTGGAATTGCCCAGTTAAATGTCTTGTTTCTAAAGAGACCAACTTTAAAGACTGATTGATAAACAGACTTAACGTTAAAGGCATGAAGCAACTGAATCAATCCAAGTGTTGCATAGGCCATTGTAAGGGCATCTGCATGAATTTCTGCTTGTGTATGATGTTCTGGGAAAACAAGACCCCAACCATATACTGCAAGAACCAGGATAGTTTGGAAAACACCTTGATACATGATAGCACCAAAGACCCCACCATCAAAGAAGTTTGATTGACGTCCACGAGGTTTGTGAGTCATAATACCTGGTTCAGCTGGCTCAACACCAAGAGCGATGGCTGGAAGGGTATCTGTTACTAAGTTAATCCAGAGAAGGTGCACTGGTTGAAGCACATCCCATCCAAATAATGTAGCAAAGAAGATAATAAAGACTTCGGCCATGTTAGCTGACAAGAGGTACTGGATTGATTTTTGAATATTGGAGAAGACCTTTCGACCTTCTTCTACAGCAACGATAATTGTCGCAAAGTTATCATCGGCAAGAACAATATCAGAAGCTCCCTTAGAAACCTCTGTACCTGTAATCCCCATACCGATACCAATATCAGCTGTCTTAAGTGATGGCGCATCATTGACCCCGTCACCTGTCATAGCAACAACCTTGCCCTCATTTTGCCAAGCCTTAACGATACGAACCTTGTGTTCAGGAGACACACGCGCATAAACTGAGTACTGTTTGAAGACTTTCTGGAATTCCTCATCAGAAAGCTCATTAAGCTCAGCCCCAGTAATGACACGATCTTCCGTATCATTTGGATCAATGATACCGAGACGCTTAGCGATTGCTTCCGCTGTATCTTGGTGGTCACCTGTAATCATAATTGGACGGATTCCCGCCTCTTTAGCGACACGGACAGCTTCTGCTGCTTCAGGACGTTCTGGGTCAATCATCCCAACCAAACCAGAGAAAATCAAATCAGACTCAACAACTTCAGATTCCAAAATAGGAATTTCACTTGTTGTCTTATAAGCCATCATCAAGACACGAAGGGCTTGTTTTGCTAAGTCTTTGTTGACAGCAAGGATAGCTTGTTTGTCTTCATCCGTAATTGGGCGAACTTCTCCATTGATTTCAATTCGAGTAACACGCTTGATCAATTGGTCAGGTGCACCCTTGACGGCTACAAAGTAAGAACCATCTGGTTCCTTATGGATAGTAGACATGAGCTTACGGTCAGAGTCAAATGGCAACTCTGCCACACGAGGCTCTGATTTCAAGACTTCACGAACATCAAAATTGTGATCTAAACCAAACTGTACAAGTGCTGTTTCTGTTGGGTCTCCGATTAATTTACCATCTGGATCCACCTTTGTATCATTAGCAAAGGTCATAATACGAAGGGTCGTATTGTCAGCACCAAGTTCTGTATCAGCATTTTGCAATTGACCGTTTGTATAGACTTTTTCAACAGTCATCTGGTTCATCGTTAAGGTACCAGTCTTATCAGATGCGATAATTTCAGTTGAACCTAGGGTTTCAACTGCTGGCAATTTACGAACAATCGCATTGCGTTTGGCAAGAGTCGTTGTTCCAAGTGACAAGAGAATCGTTACAATGGCAGGCAATCCTTCAGGAATAGCTGCAACGGCAAGAGCAACTGCAACCATCAAACCTTCAAGGGGCTGTTCGCCACGAATAAATACACTAACCAAGAATGTCACCAAGGCAATAGCAATAATAAGGTAAGTCAAAGTCTTAGACAATTGCTCCAAGCTTTGCTTCAACGGCGTTTGTGATTCGTCCGCATTAGCTAGCATATCAGCAATCTTACCAACTTCAGTATACATACCAGTATTGGTTACTACACCAGTACCACGACCGTAAGTAACGTTTGAGTTTTGGTAACACATATTCACACGGTCACCAATTCCGGCTTCTGCTTCAACCGTCTCGGTAATATCTTTTTCAACTGGAACGGATTCACCAGTAAGGGCAGCTTCTTCAATCTTAAGTGAGGCAGCTTCGATCAAACGCATATCTGCCGGAACAACATCACCTGCTTCAAGCAAAACAATGTCTCCTGGAACCAATTCACGTGAATCAATTTCAACTACATTACCATCACGGCGCACACGAGCCATTGGACTTGACATGTTTTTAAGAGCTTCAATAGCCGCTTCTGCTTGCCCCTCTTGATAAACACCAAAGGCTGCATTCAAAACAACAACGGCAAAAATAATACAGGCATCCGTCAAACCATGCCTGCCTTCTGTAATGATAGAAAGGGCAGCAGCGACAAGCAAGATGATGATCATCAAATCTTTAAACTGGTCGATGAATTTTGATAAAAGGCTACGTTTTTCACCTTCATCCAACTCATTATAGCCATAGGCATCTAAACGTTCCTTGGCTTGTGCAGTAGACAAACCATCAATGGAAGTGTCCAAGCTTTTTAGGACTTCTTCCACTCCTTGCGTGTAAAACAAGGCTTTACTTTGTTCTTTCGACAAAATGGTCTCCTCCTTTTAAATAGGGAAATATGGCTAACAAGACTCTTTTTATATAAAAAATCATACCAAAAGAGACCTGTTTAATTAAAAACAAGTCTCGCTGTTTAAGAATATGCCGGAAATGTAAAATTTCGTAATGACGACATAATCGCAATCTTTAATCAAATCTCATGATTAAAGTCGCCTGCTACTCCCTTGATTTTTCCTTTACATTCTAACATAATTCAACATTATTTCAAGCAAAATGATTCTATTTCTAAACAAATTAAAACCATGAAACTTCTAATTCATAATCGGCAAAAACATCTTCTGTTTCTGGATGCTTCAATTGATAATGAACATCAACTGTTTGTCCATTTGGGTCATGAGCAAATAGACTAGTATCTGTCAGAAAATGCTGGACACCAAGCGGTGTCGGAATTTGGAGCAAGGTAGGTGCTTTAGCAGAAAAACGCATAATGGATTTTGGATTAGAAAAGCGTGTCATCACCAGCTCTTCCTTGTTCAACTTAATAACCACTTTTTCTTTCTCCGAATTATGGTGAACAAGATAGGTATAATCTCCTTTTTCCATAACCTCACAAGTGTGGATTTCTTCGATAATCTCCGTTTGATCGCCTACTTTTATTTTGTTTTTAATTTTAATTTCCATTAAGTATTCCTTCTATTCTAAAACTATTTTTCTACTTAAGATAATAGCAACTCTATACTAAAAGAGAGTATCAGTATTGCGTCTACCATTTCTATTTCAAGTAAACCACCTGGGTTTGTTTGACAAAGCCGATATTTTCATACAAACGTTTGGCTCCAATATTGCTATCTTCTACTACAATTTGAAAAGCCTCGTCATTTTGCGCAATGAGTTGGTTAACGACTGATTTTACCAGATAGCTTCCATAGCCCTGTCCACGATAAGCTTCAGCAATCGCAAGCCCGTAGAGGTAGTTGCTATTCCCAGATACATCGACAGTACAAACTCCAGTGATTTTACCTTCTTTGAGCAGGATGTAAAGCAAGCTATCGGAATCTTTCAAGGCCTCAGCGATATATCTGTGAGTCACCTCAAGAGTTTCTTCCGCATCAGAAAAGGCTTGGTGGTGAAATAGACTTTTTCAACAGTCATGTTGAGTAATTTCTTCAAGATAAGAGGGTTCTGCTAAGAGCACCTTAACATCTAAACGGGAATTCAGAGCACATGGTAATCTACCTCTCCCTAGCCAAGTTTCCGTCTCTTCATCCTCAATCACCCCCCAATGGCTTGCCAGACTAGGATGACGATTTAGAAAAACACGCTCTATCTGAAAAGTCACTGATTAAATAGGATAAGATGCCGTTTCTTCTTCGAAACTCTTAAACAAGGCACGCGCAATGCCCTAACGACGATTATTGGGATGAACTAGGATGCTTAGTTCAACATCTTCATTATCCGCATAAACCGTTAATAAACCAAGCAACCTCCATTTTGATAATAAAAGAAAAAGGCTGGCGTGTTGAAATCGAAATTAAGCATATTGGAGAGATAAGGTTCTCGATAGGTTCGGTCCTAGGCTTGGCAGCTGACAATCAATGTTTTTTGCATCCTTCCGTTCTTTTTCTGTCAATTGATTGGTTGCTCGAATCATTTTAGCTCTCCTTTATTTGTCTGACCTTATTTTACCAATTAAAAATCATTTGAGCAATTCTTAGTTAAGGTGGTTTTTCTTTAAGATTGAGCTTTGATCTGTTACTGATGACTCATCACTATTATTTTTCTTAGGAAGAACTATGACAAAGCGGCTAAATTTTAGTAAAATAGAAGGGAAATTAACTAAACGGAACAGGTACTTATTATGTCTATTAAACTAATTGCAGTTGATATTGATGGAACTCTTTTGAATAGCCAACGTCAAGTCACACCTGAAGTCTTTCAAGCAATTCAAGATGCCAAGGCTGCTGGGGTAAAGGTCGTTATTGCGACTGGCCGTCCTATTCCTGGCGTACTTCCACTTCTTGAGGAACTTAATCTTAACCAAGATGGCGACTATGTCATCACCTTTAACGGAGGGCTCGTTCAAGAGACTTCTACTGGTAATGAATTGATTCGCGAGACGCTTTCATACGAAGACTACCTTGATATTGAGGTTTTGGCTAACAAGCTTGGCGTTCATTCTCATGCTATTACTAAAGATGGTATCTACACAAGTAATCGAAACATTGGTCGCTACACTGTTCATGAGTCTACCCTTGTTCATATGCCGATTTACTATCGTACACCTGAAGAGGTGGCTGACAAGGAGTTTGTTAAGGCCATGTATATTGACGAACCTGAAATTCTTGATGCAGCCATTGCCAAACTTCCACAGGAATTTTATGATCGCTTTACAATCGTAAAATCAACGCCATTTTACCTAGAAATTCTCAAGAAAACAGCCAATAAAGGGATCGCGGTTACACACCTTGCTGAAAAACTTAGTCTCACTAAAGAAGAAACAATGGCTATTGGAGACGAAGAAAATGACCGTGCCATGCTGGAGGTCGTCGGATCTCCTGTCGTTATGGAAAATGGAAATCCAGAAATCAAGAAAATTGCTAAATACATCACAAAATCAAATGATGAATCCGGTGTCGCTTACGCTATTAGAAAGTGGGTTCTAAACTAATATGTTTACCTATAAAATTGGACTCAGCACTTCTGAGCATGACCGCTTTGTTATTGATAGTCCTCAAACCAACTTATTACAAAGTAGCTCATGGGCAAAAATCAAGGATGGATGGGGCAATGATCGTCTAGGTTTCTATCGAGATGAGAAACTTGTTGCCGTCGCTAGTGTTCTTATTCAACCACTACCTCTTGGATTCTCTATGATTTACATTCCACGCGGTCCTATCATGGACTACCAGGATAAAGAGTTGTTAGCTTTTGTCATAACTTCACTTAAAAAATATGCCAAAACAAAACGTGCTCTCTTTGTTAAATTTGATCCAAGTCTCTTTGTCACTAAAAATTTGATTTCTCAAGAAGTTAACATCAATGAAGATACTTTGTCAATTGCCAAAGATATCCAAGCTCTGGGCGTTGAATGGACTGGCCTCACCGAAGATATGGCTGAAAATATTCAACCACGCTTCCAGGCAAATATTTATAAGGAAGATTTTACTGAGGAACAGCTATCTAAGAGTACTAAGCAAGCTATTCGCACTGCTCGAAACAAAGGCATTTCAGTTCAATTTGGTGGTACTGAGCTGCTAGACCAATTTGCAGATCTGATGAAAAAAACAGAGGCTCGTAAGAACATTCATCTTCGTGGGATTGATTACTATGAAAAGTTGTTAACTACTTACCCAGAATCTTCTTACATTACACTCTCAACACTAGATTTGCCAGCTCGCCTCAAAGATCTTAATAAACAACTTGAAAAGAATATTGCCGACGCTGCCAAGTTTACAGAAAAAACCAAACCTGGAAAAATTGAGAACAATAAACAAGAGTACAAGAGACTTTCAGAAGAAATCGCCTTCCTTCAAGAAAAGGTTGATGCTGGTAACAAGATTGTTCCACTCTCAGGTACCTTAGTTCTGGAATTTGGAAATACAGCTGAGAATATATATGCGGGAATGGACGAAGACTATCGTCGTTACCAACCTGCCATTTTGACATGGTTTGAAACTGCGAATCACGCTTTCGAACGCGGTGCCGAGTGGCAAAACATGGGAGGAATTGAAAATTCTCTAGATGGCGGCTTGTACAATTTCAAGTCAAAATTTAACCCACGCATTGAACAATTCATTGGGGAATTCAACCTTCCTGTTAGCCCATTCTATGGCCTAGCCAACTTTGCCTATAAAGTCCGTAAAAAATTACGCAGCAAACATTAATGGATAGTAGTTAAAATGAGACTTCCTTTTGGAAGCCTCATTTTTTATCTTTTATCCGTCTTTATCAGGAATAACCTTAAACAAGCAATAAGTGATAAAGAGCGTTAGGAAAAAGAGCACAATTTTCACCCAAATAATAGGCGCGAAAACTATCGATATTCCCATCAAAACATAGATTTGGATAATGATTTTTTCTTTCGTTCTTTGGCAATCGATTTTGTTTCTCGAAAATCGGCGACATAAGTTTGGTAAAGTTTGGTATTATATAACCATTTCTCAAAACGTTTGGAACTTCTAGTAAAACAAGCGATGGCTAAAAGTAGAAAAAGTGTTGTGGGTAAGATAGGTAGAGGAATTCCAAGAATTCCCAAACCAAGCGACACCATCCCTAGCGAGAGATACATTATTTTCACATATACTATCCTTTTAAAAAGCCACACTAAACTATTAGTGCAGCTCTTCTGCTATTGTTCTAAATATCTGTTAGTGGGGTCGCCGTATCTGGTGAGGTACCAAAAATCTTAAAGTCAGTTCCAACACCAAAGTCAGCGCGAGCCAACTGATTTTCCATCGTCATGTAGGCCAATTCCTTGATATTATTTTCTTTAGAAAGGTGACCCAGATAAATCTTTTTAGTTTTATTACCGATGGTACGAATCATAGCATCGGCTCCATCCTCATTACACAAGTGACCCTGATCAGAGAGGATACGTTGCTTGGTTGACCAAGGATAAGAACCTGCTCTCAAGATTTCAATATCATGATTAGATTCAATCAGATAGCCATCAGCATTTTCAATAAGACCAGCCATACGGTCTGAAACATAGCCTGTATCCGTCAACATGACAAAGCTCTTTCCGTCTTTCATAAAGCGGTAAAATTGTGGATCAATGGCATCATGACTAACTCCGAAAGATTCAATGTCGATATCACCAAAGGTTAGAAGCTTACCGCGAGAAAAAATATGTTTCTGACTATTATCAACCTTACCTAGCATATTCTTACTATCCATAATTTGCCAGGTTTTCTCATTGGCGTATATATCCATGCCGTATTTACGAGCTAAAACACCTACACCATGGATATGGTCCTTGTGTTCATGTGTTACTAAGATAGCATCAAGATCACTTGGATCACGGTCAATCTCCGCTAGCAAACTTGTAATTTTTTTTCCTGATAAACCAGCATCCACTAGAATCTTCTTTTCTGGAGTTTCCAAATAAAAGGAATTCCCGGTTGACCCTGAAGCCAAAATACTATATTTAAACCCTAATTCTGAGGTCATTTCTACTACATCTCCCATTCATCGACCATCATTGCGTCCTGGTCATATGGAAGCACAATTGTAAAAGTTGATCCCTTACCATACTCACTCTTAGCCCAAATGAAGCCATTATGTTGTTTAACAATTTCTTTTGCAATGGACAAGCCAAGTCCTGTTCCACCCTGAGCACGACTTCTGGCCTTATCAACACGGTAAAAACGGTCAAAAATCAGAGGTAAATCTTTTTTAGGAATTCCTAAACCTTGGTCAGAAATAGAAACAATCAACTGAGTGTCTGTCGTTTTCATAGATACTGTAATTTTCCCACCATCAGGAGAATACTTGATGGCATTATTAAGTATATTATCTATGACCTGGGTCATCTTATCAGTATCAATTTCCACCCAAATAGAGTTTACTGGGTAATCTCGAATGATTTCATAAGACTTACCTGGATTAGTTTCTTGACTCTTAATTTGACCAAACCGATTCAAGATATAGGTCATAAAGGCTGTAAAGTTTGTCATTTCAACATTAAGCTGTGTGCTTTTATTGTCAATTCGAGATAATGCCAAGAGGTCAGAAATCATACGCATCATGCGGTTGGTTTCATCTAAAGAAACTTTGATAAAGTTTGGAGCAATCTCTTCGTTGAGAGCACCATCATCAAGCGCTTCAAGATAGGATTTCACAGAAGTTAAAGGCGTCCGCAATTCGTGACTAACATTTGATACGAAGAGACGGCGTTCGCGCTCTTCTTTTTCCTGCTCAGTGGCATCATGAAGAACGGCTACCAGACCTGAAATAAAACCAGATTCCTTACGAATTAATGCAAAATTAACACGTAGCGTCACAAATTCATCGTTAGCATCTCGACGCGACAGATGGATTTCGGGTGTCTTAGACAACAATTCACTATAGGTATAGGGATTCTCACCATCTAATATATCCAAAATAGACATCTGAGTCGCAGTTTCGCGATCTAAATTCAACAAGCGTTGGGCAGTACTATTAATCATAGTAATCTGACCAAGGCGATTGGTCGCAATAACCCCGTCACTCATGTACGAAAGAACAGATGATAAGCGGTTTTTTTCCTGGATTAGATTTTCATGTGTCAAACGAAAGACGTCCGACAAATCATTCAAGCTATTAGCTAGCTCTAAAAGCTCTGAATCTCCCTTTATGCGTAATTTTTCATTATAATTACCTGCCATAAGGGATTTGACTCTCTTAGTCAACTTTCGGATATTTTTGACCTGTTGATAATCACGATAAGCTAGAAAAATGAAATAGAAAGCAACAAAGAGGAGCGTAAAGAGTAAGGCTAGTTCAAAGCTTGTAATATTTAAGCCAATACTAGTCATAATTCTTCATGTAATAACCGACACCACGACGCGTCAAGATATATTCAGGACGGCTAGGTGTATCTTCAATTTTTTCACGCAGACGACGAATCGTTACGTCCACAGTACGAACATCCCCAAAATAGTCATAGCCCCAAACGGTTTCAAGCAAATGTTCACGCGTCATAACTTGTCCCATATGAGTTGCCAAGTGGAAGAGTAACTCAAATTCACGGTGGGTCAACTCAACTTCGTTTCCACGTTTTTTAGCAACAAAGGCATCCGGAACAATAACCAACTCACCAATTGAAATTTCTTGTTTGCCAGAGTTAGAGCTCTCTTCTACTGCGGTTTCAATCGTTTCTGTACGACGCAAGTGGGCTTTAATACGTGCCAACAATTCACGGTTAGAAAATGGCTTAGTCACATAGTCGTCTGCCCCAATTTCTAATCCGATAACCTTATCAAACTCACTATCTTTAGCTGAAAGCATGATAATCGGTGTGTGGCTCGTTTTACGGATTTCCTTGGCAACTTCCAAACCATCCAGTTCAGGCAACATCAAGTCCAGAATAACCAAGTCTGGTTTTTTAGCTTCAAATTGTTCCAAAGCTTCTCGCCCATCAAAGGCCGTAACCACTTCATAACCCTCCTTAGTAAGGTTAAACTTGATGATATCGGAGATTGGTCTTTCATCATCAACAACTAGAATTTTTTTCATATAAACACCTCATCGGTTTTCTTAAGTCATTCAATTAGTAAAGCCAAAAACTTTACATATCAAACATATTATACCAAAAAATAGGTCAAGGACCAAGTTTCGAGTATGCCTTTGTGGCTGATATATAAGCTTTCTTTACATTTTTATTAATGAGCAATCACCAACCTTCCTTAGACTAAATATTTCTGACTTTTACAACACCTACAGTAGAATAAATAGTTCTAGTACATTTAGTTACAAAATATGAAATTAACCATCGTTTTAACTTGTTTCGTACTTAACTTTACCACCTCTAACAACTCTCGTTACCCCAGCAAACAATGGTAACAAGCTAGTGAAGGCAGTACTCATCCTAATGCCGATTTTTTCTATATCTATATCGTAAAATTGGTTAACCATATCATAAAAACCTAACATTTCGCAAAAATATTCGTATTTTTTGACTTTAAACTCATCTTATGCTAAACTAAAATTATATATATGTTAGAAAATCTAACAAGCAAATCCATTATAGGAGGCTCTTATGGCACTTATCGAATTTAAAAATGTCAATAAATATTACGGAGACTATCATGCTCTTCGTGATATCAATTTAGAAATTGAAAAAGGACAGGTTGTGGTTATCTTGGGACCTTCTGGTTCTGGGAAATCAACCCTTATCCGTACTATCAATGCTTTGGAACCAATCGACGAGGGTACCCTGATCGTTAACGGACATAATGTTACTGAGGCATCTGCTAAGGACTTGGTAGAATTGCGTAAGGAAGTAGGTATGGTCTTCCAACACTTCAACCTCTACCCTCACAAAACCGTTCTTGAAAATGTAACCTTAGCACCAATCAAGGTTCTCGGAATTAGTAAGGCAGAGGCGGAGAAGACAGCTGAAAAATTCCTTCGCTACGTTAACATGTGGGACAAGAAAGATTCTTATCCTAGTATGCTTTCTGGTGGGCAAAAACAACGTGTCGCCATCGCTCGTGGTCTTGCCATGAAACCTGAACTTTTGCTTTTTGACGAACCGACATCAGCTCTTGACCCAGAGGCTATCGGTGATGTTCTTGCTGTTATGCAAAAACTTGCCAAAGGTGGTATGAACATGGTAGTTGTTACCCACGAAATGGGCTTTGCTCGTAGTGTGGCTGACCGTATCATTTTCATGGCTGAAGGTCAGGTCCTTGTAGACACTACGGATGTCGATGGCTTCTTCGACAATCCAACTGAACCTCGTGCAGCTAAGTTCCTCTCTAATATTATCAACCACCACTCTGATAAAGTCTCAGTGGATGCCTAAGGAGGTGGCCTATGATTTTCAAAAAAATCTTACGTTACCTAACAGCCGTAAGCTTGGTGATTGCTACTGTTTTTCTGATCACAATTCACAAAACTGAGGCAGAAGATACTAGCAAACTCCTAGATAGTAAGGCCGTCCAAAAGATCGTTAATCGAGGAACACTTAATGTTGGTGTTAAACAAGATGTCCCTAACTTTGGTTACTATTCTGCTAAGACCAATAGATACGAAGGTATGGAAGTTGACCTTGCTAAAAAGATTGCTGATGAGTTGAAAGTAAAAGTGAATTACATTCCAGTAACGACACAAACCCGTGAACCTCTTATGGATAACGGTACTATTGACTTACTTATCGGTACTTATACTATCAATGATGAACGTAAGGCTTCTTATGCCATCTCAAATCCTTACTACCATGATCAAATTGGTTTCTTAGTCCTAAAGGATTCAGGTATTAACAAAATCTCTGATTTGAATGGTAAGACTATCGGGGTTGCTCAAGGGGCATCAACTAAAGCCGCCTTGCAAGAATATGCCTCAGCCCATAATCTTAAGTTCAACTACGTTCAACTTGGTTCTTACCCGGAATTGGCTGTATCTCTTTATGCCCACCGTGTGGATGCTTTCTCAGTGGATAAATCTATCCTCTCTGGATATGAAAGTAAGAAAACTAAAATATTGAACGAAGGTTTCAAAACACAAGATTATGGTATTGCTTCAAGCAAGTCTAACCAAGAGTTGATTGACTATACCAACGATTTGATAGCTAAATGGCAAAAAGATGGAAGTCTTCAAAAACTCTACGATAAATATAATTTGAAACCTGCTAAGGCTGAAAATAAATAGAAAGGAGTCCTGAATTTATGTATCTTTTAACTGAAACGGTTAGTCCTTTCGCTCTCGAACGTTGGGCTGCTTTCTTTGCTAACTTTGGCCAATTTGCCAAAGGATTCTTATATACCCTTGGCATTTCTATCGGTGCCTTGATTGTAGCACTTCTACTTGGATTGATTTTTGGTGCTATGAGTTCGACTCACAACAAGGTACTTCGTGGTATTTCACGTGTTTATGTCGAAATCTTCCAAAATACCCCTTTGCTGGTACAATTCGTAGTTGTCTTTTATGGCATTTCGATTTTGACTGACGGTAATGTCATGATTCCAACTTCCTTGACGGCTATCCTTTGTGTAGGAGTCTACACAGGAGCTTATATTTCTGAAATTATTCGTACAGGTATCGAGGCAATTCCTAAAGGTCAAACAGAAGCAGCTTTGTCTCAAGGGTTCACCTACGCTGATACCATGCGTATCATTATCTTACCTCAAGCTGTCCGTACTATCTTGCCACCATTGACCAACCAAGTGGTTAACTTGATTAAAAACACTTCTACGGTTGCCATTATTTCTGGAGCAGATATCATGTTCACTGCTAAGGCTTGGGCTTATGATACAACTAACTACGTGCCCGCCTTTGCTGGGGCTGCTTTCCTCTACTTTATCATGTGTTTCCCTCTAGCCACATGGGCACGTCGTAAAGAAGAACAAAATAAGAAAGCTTACTAAGGAGGTCCATTATGTCAGAAGTTTTATCAGCTACTAACCTTAAATTCTTGGCACAAGGACTGTGGACAACCCTTTACTTGTCTTTCTTCATCATTGTGCTGTCTACCTTATTTGGAACTATTCTCGCGGTCATGCGTAACGGAAAGAATCCTATTCTTCGTTGGATTGCTTCTATCTACGTTGAGTTCGTTCGTAACGTTCCTAACTTGCTTTGGATTTTCATTATCTTCTTGGTCTTCCAACTCAAGTCTACAGCGGCAGGTATTACCTCGTTCACGGTCTTCACATCAGCTGCCTTGGCGGAAATCATTCGTGGAGGACTTAACTCTATCGACCATGGACAAACGGAAGCCGGCTTGTCTCAAGGATTTAACAACAGACAAATCTTTATTTATATTATCTTCCCACAAGCTATTCGTAAAATGTTACCATCTATCATTTCTCAATTCGTAACGGTTGTCAAGGATACTTCTTTCCTTTACTCTGTTATCGCCTTGCAAGAATTGTTTGGTAAGAGCCAGATTCTGATGGGTGGTTACTACGAACCAAGCCAAATCTTTACTTTATACGGTATTCTGGCTTTAGCCTATTTCGTGGTTAACTTTGCTATCTCTAGCTACTCTCGCTACCTCTCTAAACATTGGGAGCAAGCTAGTGAATAAAAAAACTCACCTTGGGGTGGTTTTTTATTTGTCTAGATACTAAAAACGACTCCACTCGGAGTCGTTTTTCTTCAATTCACCGTTACTTTTCCTGAATAGTAATCTAGTGTAATTCCCTCTTGTACATTTGGAACAAAGACATTAAACTCAAGTGAGCCGTCTGCTGACTTAGCTTCAAGATGTGTTCCTGATGGAATGAGATTCTCTCCTTCATAAATCAGGGTCACACGATAACGAACACGTTTGTTTTTATCCAGAGCTTTTCGTACTAGGCTTTCATAATAGTTTTGGCCTGTAGAACTATCGCTATATGCTTGATTTGCCCAAGCAGTTTGAACAGCAATATTCTCTGGATTTGAAGTCGAGGCATCAAATCCTTTCAAACCACCTATCAGTGCATAACCTAGCAAATGGCCTCTATCTACGGCATGGCTATACTCTCCTGATAAATTTTGAACCTGGTGCCATCCAGCTGGTGTCCAAGAGGTTGAACCATTCCCTGTTTCTTGACGATTTTTGTACTGTCTAGTTGCTTTACTTAATAAGGCATTAGCAACTGTAGGAACAGTTTGTCCTTGAACCGTTTTGACTTGGTTATTAGCATAGGGTTGGCTTGATACCTTAGCATTTAGATTCGTCTTATTTCTATTAATAATGTAGGCCCCAGCTCCATTCCATTCCAAGGAATTACCCAGTTGGCTTTTGACTGAACTAGTCATTACTGTCTCAGCAAGCTGCTCTTGTGGTGTAGACTGACTATTTGTTGAACCATTAGATTTAATGGATTTGTTAGATTTCCCTGAAACTAGGCTTGCTACTTGTCTGATAGGATTATCAGGCGAGAGCTTGTTACTGGTTCCTAGGTAACCTAAAACAGCTATCAAAGCTGCTATTATTAATGTGACTAACTGACGTTTCTGTTTATTTGTCAAAGATGTCTTTCTTTTTGCCATTGTTCTCTTTCTTTGATATAAATGTCATGACGAAAGGAGTGGTACGACTGCCCACTCCCTCTTATTTTCCTGTAAATTTAGCAATAATTGCCTGCCAGGATTCTGGTTTTAAGATGCTAATAGGATCCTTGCCTTCACCCAATACGGAATAGCCAATCATTAAACCGATAGCTAGAGAAGCAAGGCTAATTAAACATACAATCAAAACAAGTAATAATTGACGAAAAACATAGCCTTTACCAGTTTCCATACTATGCCTCACTTACACGTGAAATTTGGGCTCCTAGTTTAGCTAGTTTCTCATGGAATTTATAGTAACCACGATCCAAGTGTGTCAATTTCCCAACAGTTGTTGTTCCTTCAGCAACCATCCCTGTGAGGATAAGGGCTGCAGAAGCTCGAAGGTCAGTAGACATAACTCGCGCTCCTTGAAGTGGCAAACCACCGTGAATCATTGCAGTATCACGAAGGATTTCAGAATGAAGCCCCATACGACGCATTTCCTCTAAATGTTGGAAACGATTCTCGAAGACTGTTTCACTTATGCTTGATTTACCTTTCACAACTGCCATAAGAGCCGTAAATTGAGCCTGCATGTCAGTTGGAAAACCTGGGTGAGGTAGGGTTTTAACAGCTACAGGTTTCAATTTCGAAACATCAGATTTAACACGAATGCCTCTGTCCTCTTCCTTAACGTCGACACCCATTTCCAATAATTTAGAAATCAAAGGACGGTTATGTTCCCAGATAGCATCTTTAATAAGAACATTGCCAGAAGTCATGGCTGCTGCTACCATAAAAGTACCTGCTTCAATACGGTCCTGAATAACCGCATGTTGCGTACCATGAAGAGATTTAACACCTTTAATCACGAGTTTTTCAGTTCCAGCACCTTTGACATTTGCTCCCATCTCGTTAAGAAGAATAGCCAAGTCAACGATTTCCGGTTCACGCGCAGCATTTTCAATGGTAGTGACTCCATCAGCTAAAGTGGCTGCCATCATAAGGTTCTGAGTAGCACCAACTGATGGGAAGTCCATATAAATAGTTGCACCTTTAAGTTTTTCTGCTGTCGCGGTGATATCACCACCAACTTGGGTAATTTTAGCACCCATAGCTTCCAAACCTTTAAGGTGGAGGTCAATAGGACGACTACCAATCGTACAACCGCCAGGCATTGAGACCTTAGCATGACCATTACGAGCAAGAATAGGCCCAAGAACTACGATTGACGCACGCATCTTACTCACATACTCATATGGTGCTTGATCGAGAATTTCTCCACTAGCATCAACTACAACGGTATTGTTTTCCTCGTCAAAGTCTACAGCAATATCTAAACCACGGACAACATTATTCATCGTATAAACATCTGACAAGATTGGAACATTAGTTAAGGTTGTTTGACCTTCTGAGGCCAAGATAGTCGCCGCCAACAAAGGAAGGACAGAGTTTTTAGCACCTTCAATGACAACCTCACCACTTAATCGAGTGTTGCCACCCTTCACAATAATTTTATCCATAAGGATTCCTTTCAAGGATTAATTTCGTATTTTTTTGTATTATATCAAAACACAATTAAAATCACTAATTTAAGAAATCGAGCTAGCCATATTCTGTCCAAAAGCTAAAACTGACAGAATAAAGGAGCTGACAAGATAGCCTAAGGCAATGCTAATAAAAAGCAAGAAAAGTTTCAACTTACCAGTATTCTCGATAGGATTTTTGATCAATTTTGCCCAATCAAAGAGGCTAATCAGCATATGGTAGCTCAATCCAATAAATACTAGGTGACTCGTCAAAGTGACGAATTGATTAATAATAGTCATGATTTCATTATACCATAGAAAGCTAGTCTAAAACATAAAAAGAGGGTGAGACAGTTCTAAACCTATAATCATTTAGTGACTGTTTTCACACCTCTTCTCTTTATTTCTGAGGCGACTAGATTAGGGTTGCTTAAAAAAAATCTAGTGCTTGTCCTACTCTCTATAGGCTATGATTTCCTAGACTAAGTTTAGTCTTCATAACCATTTGGGTTTGTTGTTTGCCAACGCCAAGAATCTCTGACCATATCTTTCAAAGTCTTCTTAGCTTCCCAGCCGAGAACTTCTTTGGCCTTTTCAGGAGACGCATAGCAAGTCGCAATATCACCAGCGCGACGCCCTTGAATACGGTAAGGGATAGCAACCTTATTTTCAGCTTCGAATGTCTTAACGAGATCCAAAACACTATAACCGTGTCCAGTACCCAAGTTGAAAATCTCAGCACCTTTGTGGCTCAAATTATATTTGACGGCAGCCAAGTGACCTGATGCCAAGTCAAGAACGTGAATGTAGTCACGGACACCTGTACCATCCGGAGTCGGATAATCATCACCAAAGACATTAAGCTCAGGAAGTTTACCGATAGCAACTTGTGTAATATATGGCATAAGATTGTTTGGAATACCGTTTGGCAATTCACCAATCAAACCACTCTCATGAGCTCCGATAGGATTGAAATAACGAAGATTTGTGACAGACCATGAAGGGTCTGAGGCAGCTACGTCTGTAAGAATTTGTTCCATCATCAACTTTGTATAACCGTATGGATTAATCGCTGACGTTGGCATATCTTCGGTCATTGGGGAAGGATTATTGGTACCGTAAACTGTTGCACTTGAACTGAAGACAATGTTTTTCACATCGTATTCCTTCATTTTTTCAAGGAGAGTAATGGTACCATTGATGTTGTTCTTATAATATTTCAAAGGTTTTTGAACAGATTCACCCACTGCTTTAAAGGCTGCAAAGTGAATAACTAACTCAATATCTTCATTTGTAAAAACCTTATCCAAAAAATCAGTATCTAAAATGGAACCTTGATAAAATGGAAACTTTTTACCCGTAATCTTTTCCAAACGTTCAAGTACCGCTGGCGAACTATTTGAAAAGTCGTCAGCTAAGACTACATCGAAACCTGCATTAAGGAGTTCGACGGTTGTGTGGCTACCGATATAGCCAGCTCCTCCTGTAATTAAAATAGACATTTATTATTCCTTTCTTACTTGTCAGTGCCTTTTTGATCCTTTTGAATCGTTGCTAATTTAGGCATAACTTCTCCTTCGAAACCATTCATGGCAAAATGAACAGAAGGCACTTGTGTCATTGGAGATAGAATTCCTAGCTTCACTTGATAGTTCTGATCTTTGGAATAGGCGAAACTTGCCTTAAGTTCAGTTGTTTGATCTGGAAGCAATTCAGACAAACGACACTCAAGTTGTTGGGCTTGAAAAACCCTTTCCATTAGCATTACACAAGTATTATACCACAGGACAATCCCCATATAAAAGGGCACCCCAGAATTTTCCAAATTAAGTGTAATATCAACCTTGCCTTCTCCTTTGGAAATTGTCAAACCTGATACCCAGAGGCGGTAGCCCATATTCATCAAAAGCTCCCTATAAGCAGCTTGCCCATCACCGATATCTTCAGCAACCTTTGGCCCCAAGAAGGTCAAATGAGCTGCCTTAGCTTCTTCTGTAAGCTCGTCTAAGTTATTTACCAAGTAAAGTAGACATAGACTGTGAACTTGTCATTTCACCACCAATTGGCGTCTTTTCCCAAGCATTAGGCATGGCTTTCAAGGCGGCTTGCTCTTGGGTTTGATCGTATGATCCACCATTTTGAATCCAATTTAACCAGGTTTTAGTTGCTGATTTGTCTCCAAAGACATCATTGTAGATTCCAAAATCACCTTCCAAACCTGTATCAAAAGGTCTTCTCATAAGAATCTTTGCTTTAGGAAAAGCTGGTTGAAACGGTGCGATATAGTCGTTACGAACTTCTTTTCGTGGCAATTGGCGAATGCCAGCATCTGAGTGAACATGCCACTCGCCCCAGTGTCCTAAGCCACCAAGTTCAATGTAGGCGATAAAATCATCATTGCCCCAACTCTTTTGATTTGAGCAAGCGTTGGAAAAGTTGGTTACCCCAATAGTTGCTGACACCGACTTCCCAGCTATTGGCTTGGTTGCTGTCCTTACTTACCAAACGACGTTCATTCTTCATCAAGATACTATCGTTATCCCAAGGAATGATGTACCATTTGGTTGAGTTTTGTGGGCTATAGAGATACATGTTACGGCTTTGTGTATCATCGTTACCAAGTAACATCTGGAAGGCCATCCAATATTGAATATTCTCAGAATCTACATACTTGTCCATGATGGTTTCAACCTTCACCGATGGATCATTGAGCTTGGTTAGAAAATCGATGAGTTTTGTGTGATCATGGCTACCTTTGATTTCCAAAAGTTTCTCGAATTTATCCTTGTCGAATTTAGGATCTTCTTCTTTAACAATCGTATCTTCATAGTGGAAGAATTCGAAGAAGTTTGGTTTATAAAGGTTGGCATTTTCATCCAGACCATGATCTTTCAGATAGTTTTTGTTAATCTGTTCGACTTGCGTGTAGAGACCATAATCCTCAAATTTACCTGATGGATTGTCAGAGGTTTCGTCCTTAACGTAGAGGTGAACAAAACTCGTTCTAGCACCCATGAGTTGAGGAATTTCTTCCATTAGGTCATAGGACAACTTATTTCTAAAGCGAAGGGCTTCAGTCTGGTGTTTGTTAAGGTTAATGGTACGTTGGCCGTTCCACTCGCTCTTGTTCTTTTTAATCTTGATTTTATAGTTCTTTTGGGCGTTCTTACTTGAACTTTCCCCACGAATCTGAACACTGGCGTTTGGCACGTCCTGGTCATAACCCAACTCACCAGACACAGGACCGTCCTCATTACCAACTTGAAGAAGACCTGCTACTTGGTATCGTTTAACACCCATCTTCTGATAATCTCCAACAGAATATTGGTTGACCTCAGACCATGAGTGATTTTGATTTTCTGTAGCATCTCCTCGACGTACAGTCAGGTACATGGTCGGTACCTTGGTATGATCTTTATCATAGAGACTCTTTTTGTCTCTTAAGTGTACATTAGAGATATTAGTGGCCGCTTGTTTATCTACTTTTTTAGTTGTCACACCGTTTTTTTGTCTGTTCCTTGGTTCCACATGCTGTAAAACCAAATACCGTACAGAGCAACAAAACCGCTGCTAAACTCTTTTTCCTATTCATTTCCCCCACCTCTTTTGTATATTTTCTAAACGCTCAGTCCATTTTTCAAAATAGCCCACGTCTTTCTTAGATACCATGGTTTGGCTTCCTAAGAAATGATACTGAAGATTACTTGTGTATTTATCGATTTCCTGACCACTTTCGATGAAAAGAACTAAAGAAGAAATCAGGAAGGCATAGCCTAGGAAGGCTGAGTCCAAGAACTGAGAACCAAAACTCAAAACTACTGTCAGAATGGCAAAGTGTTTGGCAAGCTTCTTGGCACCCTTATAATCTGCAAAATACATCAAGAGCAAGATATTCACATTACCTACAGCATAGAGACCATAAGCTAGACATAGCGTTAAGAAGTAACCATGCATTTGATTGTGGTAAGTAAGTCAAAACCACGCTTCCGAAGAACATGATGAAAATTGTCGCTAGCAATTGTTTCCAAAAAACATATTTGAGTTCATTACTCATGACATTCAACATTTGAGTTTCAGCTTCCTGAATATCCGAAAGACTTCCCTCTTCATTGTAGAGCTTAAAATAACGTCGGAAATGCGGATAGAAGGAAACCTCGACAGACATAACGAAATTAAGTGTTGATACTAAAGTCGTTAAGTAGGCTAACATGGCCGGCACATCGTAGACTGGTGCTGTACGGAAGAAGCCATCAAAACTCTTACTAATTGGCCCAAACCAGTTAATAACAATATGAGCAAGGAGGGCCACCAACATGTAAAGTCCAGTCTTGGCAAGATCAGAAAATTGATCAAACCATTTCAAAAACTCAAAGGACATTTTAAGATTAGATGGGAAATAATCATGGATCAGACGAACCATCCAAAACATCATTCCACCGTATCCCAAACAAATACTTAGGAATATACCATACTTTTGATGTAGGAAAATACTAAGTAACCCAGAGACAATCGTCACACCAATCGCTAAAAAGAAACCTTTGATAATTTCTTTATAGGATTTAATCGCTGTCAAATAGGTAATGACATTCCAAACGAGACAAAGCTCACCAAAGAGCAAAACTCCCATAGCTACTTCTGCTAAGCTTCGGCTAGCCAAGGCTAGATAGAGCGCATATAGTGGTGTCCCAATCATAAGCATCAAGGCACTCGACGCATAAAATGAAGGAATAATAGTCTCAAATTTCTTCTCGTAGAGCATATCCGCAACAAAGCGGGTTACCACCAACGAGAAAAGACTGGTAATCACGAGAGAAAAGATGATAGCGTAAGTCAAGTTCGAAAGAATATAGTCACGCTCATTTTCACTGATTCCCCCTACCATTGTCAGAACAACAACACCAGCTGTAAGTAAAATCCCCAAAAGCATAGGACCGGTATACACAATTCCAGCATAAGCGTAGGCCTTTTGTTTTGAAAAAAGGCTATCCTCGTTGTAAATTTTACGTAATTCAAATCCAATACCGGCCATTAAACAGTCACCTCCTCATATAAGCGTCGGTACTGACCGATCATTTGCGGATATTGATATATCGCTTCAACACGCTTACGCGCAATTTCACCCATTTCAAGCCGTCTTTCATCATTAATCGCCATCTTCTTCATAGCTTCTGCAAGAGGCCCTGTACAAGTAGGTGGTGCACAAAATCCTGCAATCCCTAAATTGTCATCCTCACGACCTTCTAGCAATTCTCGACAACATCCGACATCTGTTGTTACACAAGGACGACTAGCCGCCATTGATTCCAAAACAGAAAGTGGCAAACCCTCAGAAAGACTGGTCAAAAGCGTAAAATCAATTTTCTTCATATATTCTCGAATATTAACCCGACCAGTGAATAGAAGACGATCTCCCAAATCCATCTTATCGGCCAAACTAAAACACTCATCTGCATATTCTTGGTCATCTATTCCACCCATGATATGCAAACGAACGTTTGGCACCTGCTGAGCCAATTCGTAGAAAGAATATAACATGGTTTTAATGTCCTTGATTGGAGCCAAACGAACCACAGCTCCGATATCAATCCAACCATCCGGTTCTTTCAAAGGAATTTGAGAAAAAGCATCATAGTCAATCCCGTTTGAGATAACCTGACATTTCTCTGGATCACAACCCATCTCAATCTGAATTTCCTTGGCCTTCGTAAAGAGGCTGGTAAATTTTTCAGCATTTTGATAAATCGCATCAGACAACATATAGAAGAATCTTACCCACTGATGGCGCATTGTAGGTAAAACCCACTTGGCACGAAGCAACTCTTCTTCACGTTCACGCGTATAAATCCCGTGTTCAGTTAAGAAGAGAGGTTTGTCATAGGTCAAACTTCCCAAAGTTGCAAGAATACCACCATAACCTGTAGAGATTGAGTGGTAAACATCTGCTTCAGGAGGTGGACAGGATAAAATATTTAAAAGTGGAAACAGCATAGAACGGATAGTGTGAAAAACATCTGAAAAAGATAGCTGTGTGTAGCGCTCACTACAAAGATCCTTTAAGACCTGAAAAAAGGCCTCACTACTCAAGAGATCATTAGGAACGACCTTACCATCTTGTAACAGTTTAAACAAGACTTTCCAATCAGGTTGTTGGCAAAAAACCATATCCTTAAGCGCTTGTTTTTCCTCATCTGTAAACTGATATGGCTCTATGTCTTCTTTATCTGGCACAACATAGTCCAAAAAGACTTCGTGTACTTCTACGACATTTTCAGGAAGTTCATAAACAAACTTCCCCTTTTGCTTATGCGTTGCCCCCACAACCCAAAGAACAAATTCATGCTCTTTCATTTCTGTAATATATTGATGCATCCAAGTAGAGACACCACCGTGAACATACGGATAGGACCCTTCAAGAATTAAACACATCTTCATCGGTATTTTCCCCTATTTTGCCTTATTTTAATGTAATGGTGACTGACTTATTTGTAGCCTCCAATAGGTAAAGGTCACCCGTTAAATGCGTAACCTTACCATCTTTTACCTTCTTAACCTCGTTTTGATTTAAACGAACCATAAGGTAAGCATGATCATGAAAATTTTCAAGATCAATTTTTAGGGCGTCTTTGGTATATTTTTGAGAAACTTTCAAAATACCGTAACGCTGAACAGCACCTGCTAATTCTGAACCTGTTAGATTTCTAAGCGAAGGTGACATATTGTGGACCCAACTAACTTCCTTGTCCAAAGCCTTGTACATCTTTGCCCAACCCAATTCTGCACCACGATCGACATCAAGAACATCATCAGGGTGAAGGAAGTGGTTATTAACATAGTGCATATTCATTTCAGAAAAGACCGTCATCTGTGAGAAATCACCCCAAACCGCACCAGAAACAGTACGTGGCACTTCAATCATTCCATCAGGCGACACTTCAAACTCTTGCGAATAAGTGAAATCCCCTGGGAAATAGTTACTTGAGATAGCCTTGATTTCTGGGAAATCATTAACGATTACCTCTCGTCCTTCTTTCGAAAGAATATTTGATGGTGGAACGTAGACTGATTTTTGTGCTTTAGGAAAGAGTTGGTTGACAAAACGAATCAACTCAGACAGACCAGCCTTCATAGCAGCCTTATCCTTCCAAGTCTTGTAGCTCACATACTTTTCACCATAATTAACAGATGAAGGACTCAAAGGTAGGTGATTATAACCATGATAACCAAGCTCACCACCATTAGCCAAAAGCGAATTTCCAAAATATTTGAAACGATCTAAATCATTTTGTTGAACAATTTTACCATCTGTCTGGGCCTCATAGTTTTCAATGACCACACCTGTATGAACGATACCATACTTTTCGTGCAATTTAAGAAGGTCTGGCCACCAAACATTGGTATAAAATTCAGACACAGACATGTCGTAATCACGTTTAACGAAACGACCATCTCCAGCTGGAACAGGTGATGGGAAATCATCTATATAATAGGTAGAGCCATTGATTACCGGATAAACTGTCACTTCAGTCAAAAGGCTATAAGAAGCGGCATAAATACCACGGACATTACGCTCATAGATTCCAAGGTTATCAACGACAAACTTCCCTTTGCCGTATGATTTTTCCCAAATCAACGGTGTATGAGAATCATCTGTTGTTTTAGCATGCACCTTAACATCACTTTCAAGAGAGACTTTTCTGGCTGACTCAAAAGGTTCTTCAATTTTATAATTGCGTCCCCCACCAATCATAAAATCAGGATCCACGTAGATTTCCTTGATCTCATCCATCTCAAAGTTGGAATAACTCACGCCGAGATTGTGATCAATGGCATCAAGATTGCTTTCTTTCTCCATAGTTACTGCAAAAAGGGTTTGACCGCCTTTTTCAGTCCAATCCATGAGTGGCTGAACCTGGTCCTCCATTCGAGAAAGGTCAGTTACAAGTAGAACCACTTTTTTATAGTCGGAAAGCGAATAGGACTCGTGTTTAGCCACATCGACTAACTTAGCTCCCATACGCATATCTTTTAGAATTTGCTCGAATTGTTTCCAAGCCATCTGACTATTTTCATTTTCACTATCATAAAGAACTAGCGTATCTTTATCTAAATTTTTGACGACTGAAGCCGTAGATGGTACTTTTCCTGTTAGATAGGCTTTCTTACCTTGAGTCGGGTACCATTCCCCTTTCTTTTGAACAAAGAGTCCAATGGCCAGACACAAAATAAGACCAACACCTAGCAAGGTTTCTTTGCGAATAACATTTTTTTTACCTAATTTCATGCCATCACCTCTTTTCCTTGCCAGAAGTTCAAGAGATCTTGCTTATCCTTAGAAAGAACAACCTGTTTGCCTTGCATCTCACGAATCATGTTCTTAAATTCAGCAAATTGACCAGTTTGATAATAATATTCTAAATACAAATAATAAACATCATCAGCATTAGATTTGATAGAAAGCTGTGTCAGATGCCTCTGTGCCAAGTCATAAAATCCAAGTGTCAATTCATTATGGATGACCCTAATTAAGTCTTTAGTAGCCGTTCCATGGCTAAGCTTCTGTAAGAGGCGCTCCTCATACTCTTTGCGAAGTAAGCCTTCCATCTGTTTACTAAGAAGTCCCTTAGAAAGGTAGTCTTCCATAAAGTCACAATACTCACTTAAGAGATCTAAGTCAGGTGTTCCCTCTTCGAAGCGTTTCTCCAAGATGCTCAACTTCTTATCATATTGACTTGAAATTTCAGAAATAAAGGTAGTTGCATAATGGACAATTTCACTATCTTCATTTAAACGAGCTAAATAGAGCAAATCCATAAAATGAGATGGGTCATCATTAGCCAATCCCATCAATTGTTGACGAGCTTCCTTAGCCTTATTCAAATAAAGAGATTCTTCGAGAGGGACGATGTCTTCTTCAACCAATTTCTTAGGAAGTTGAAAATTATCGATATTTCCAAAATCGATCGTTAAGTCTTTAACCTTACTCCCAGAAGCTTCTTGACCATGACGGTATTTCCCAGGATTTGGCTTGGAAATCATGTGGATTAAACCCGCACCAAAGAAAGGTATAGCAATAGGAAAGATCAAGTAAAAAATAGATAGATCTGTTTTACCACTTCTAACAACTCGATAAACAAAGGCTATTGATAGGAGGTAACAAACAGTCAAGCTACTAGTAAAAAGGACTGGGATCATTGTGCAACCCTCCCTTCACGACTAGCTTCTTCAATAAATTCAGCCTTTTCAATAAATGAATGACTCATTTTTGAAAGGACCTCGAGCTCATTTAGAACCTTGGTAGACATGACTTCAAATGGAACAGTTTCCACCCAGATAATAAAGGTCGCTCCAGCAATGGTCTTAATTTCCATGGCATAAGCTGGATGATTTTCAAGCAAGGATTTATTTGCCCAAACACGTCCTTGTCTAAAAGCATCGCTGATTTCTTTAAAATCTGTCAATGTCACTAGCTTCTTATCGTTATCTCCTAAAAGAAGCTCATAATGGATGGGACCACCTCCATAAAGTGACACAGGAGATTTCAAAATATCAGAAACTAAATCAAGTGTCTTTCTAAGGACTTGCTCAACACGATCATGATCCAAACTAACAAAGTAAGAATAGGCTTTGCCGATACCGTTTTGACTTGCTAATAAAGTATTTTTAAGATCTTTGTTCTCATGGAGCAATGTGTCATAAGATTGATTAAGAATAGAATAATCTTCCTTAATTGTTTCCAACTGTTTATCCAGTTGTAGCTTGTCATCTTTTTTCTTCATCTCGACAAAACCACATACTAAAGCAATGAAGATATAAGCAATATAGACAACCCAATGGTCAGTATTATAAAGAAGAAGTTGCCAACTAGTTCCCGACAAAATTTGACTGACTGTCAAACCGATAATCGCTAATACTGCTGAGAACAAGCCATAACCCATACCCAAAACCGTACTAATCAAGACAACAAAGAGTAAACGCAAGTCAATTAATTGAAATTGTAACTGACCCTGAGTCATATGTCTAAAAGCTTCAAAAACCAAGAAAGTAACAACAACACCGGCTAACTTCTTGTTCCTCTTTTGCTTAACAATATTACCTAAGAGGTTATAGAACTTAGAGATTCGCAAAAAGCCCTTACGTTGTCTTTGATAATCTTCGTAAATCTCTGGTAAATCACTAACTAAAGCATAACACATAGACCAGGCAAACTTATCACGCAAATCATGATATTTATCAGGATGATTGTCGTATGTCTTTATCTCTCTTTCCTCTAAAAAACGAACCTGCTTATTAGGGAAATATTTATCCAAAGCTTGCAATAACTCTCCAAAAGTTAGTTGGAAAGGATCTGGAATAACAATACTTTCATACTTGTCACTCCAGCGCTCACATAATTTGTGAAGCAAGTCACCCAAGTCAGATAGACTGATAAATGTTGCTTGGCTTTGAGATGACTCTTTTAGTTCTACTTGTTCATGGTCATCCATCCGTTCGAACAACTTAAAAAGATAATCTTCTTTGTTAATAAGCGAATAAAGAAAGGGACTGTGAAGGACCTTAAAGTTCATCCCAAATTCCTTAGCCCATGAACGGAACGTCTCTTTCGTAGTAGTCTGCAGACTTCTGGTCCCACCTTGAAGGATAGGACCCGTAATATAAAGCAAGCGTGTATTTATTTTCTCTTGAAGACACTTTAGTAATCTGATTAAATTCTCAATCTCCCCTGAACTTTCATGTCCATAATTGAGGTATTCCGAAAGATAGATGATTTGATCATAATCATGAAATTCAAAAATATCTTCTAGCTGATCATTTTCATAACGCTTGGTATAAACGGTGATTTTATTTTTACGAGAGTTCTTTACACCTGTATGACCAAAAATAAAAACTGCTTGATTAAGAAGCGGTTTCAAAACGAAATCGCTTCTTAATCAAGCAGTATTACCAACTATCAATATGTTCATAAACTTCTACCCACATTTAAAAGTGTCCCCTTAACTACACTTTTTACCCATTCTAATCATTAGCCCTCGGTATTTCCCTATAACATTAGGACTACAATGTAATGTCTTTCTTGAGCAAGCTCTGTAGAAACCAAATCTCTCTCCCCAATGAGAAAAGACACAACCTCCACCAGACTCCTAGCTCTGGAGTCATAAACATTTAAAAAAAATAAGAAAGAACATGATTATTCTAAGCAAACATTAACTAAAATTAATATTATTGAAAATACATTAAATTGACTAACTAAATATCCTGTTTTGTTGATTAGTTTCCCCAAAAAATCACAAACTCACCAAAGTGTTTTAGATTATCTAACACCTGTAAAACTATATATAGGTGTTTCTCTTACTCTATCAATCTAAAATGACTCTAGTTTCATATTTACATCGTCACTCTTATTATAGCAATTTATTCTTATTTTTCAACTCCTTTCAAAGTTTTTCAACTAAAGAAATTATTTTTAGCTAGTAGTTTTTACCCTTTAATCACTCAATCCTTTGGGTTTACATGTGTCTGAAGTCAGAAAATTCATATTATTCATTTTCAAAACAAAAAACAGAATTCAAAAAAATTAAATTCTGTTGCTTTGAAATTATTAAATTTCATATAATATTAGATTATTTTAAGCTTCTACAGCTGCTTTCAGTGCATCTACCTTGTCCAATTTTTCCCATGGAAGATCAACATCTGTACGTCCCATATGACCGTAAGCCGCTGTTTGACGGTAGATAGGACGTTTAAGATCAAGCATTTGAATGATACCAGCTGGACGCAAGTCAAAGAGATCACGGACAGCAGATTCAAGTTTTCTCTCAGCAACTGTTGCCGTTCCGAAGGTATCAACACGGACAGATACTGGGTTAGCAACACCAATAGCATAAGCCAATTGTACTTCTGCTTTCTTAGCAAGACCAGCAGCTACAATGTTTTTGGCAATATAACGAGCGGCATACGAAGCTGATCGGTCGACCTTAGTTGCATCCTTACCAGAGAAGGCACCACCACCGTGCCTTGAGTAACCACCATAAGTATCAACAATAATCTTACGACCAGTCAAACCAGAATCCCCTTGAGGACCACCGATTACAAAACGACCTGTTGGATTGATGAAGAACTTGGTATCTTCATCCAAGTATTCTGCAGGAATAACTGCCTTAATGACTTTTTCAATGACATCCTGACGAATTTGGTCGTTAGTCGCTTCAGGATCATGTTGTGTTGAAATAACAACTGTATCGACACGGACAGGTTGATCATTTTCATCATACTCAACGGTAACTTGAGATTTAGCATCTGGACGAAGGTAGGAAATCTCACCAGATTTACGCAAATCTGCCAATTTTTTTACCAATTTATGTGAAAGACTAACTGGAAGCGGCATAAATTCTGGAGTTTCATCAATAGCGAAACCAAACATAAGACCCTGGTCACCTGCTCCGATAAGATCAAGTGAATCTTGGTCACCAGTTCCACGAACTTCAAGTGATTCATTAACACCTTGAGCAATATCTGGAGATTGTTCGATCAATGATGGGTGAACCCCAACAGATTCTGCTGCAAAACCGTATTCTGCATTATTATAACCAATTTCAGCGATAGTATCACGAACTACACGGTTAATGTCCACATAAGCTGTTGTAGAAACCTCACCAAAAATATGGACAGAACCAGTGTAAACAGCTGTTTCTGCTGCTACATGGGCGTCTGGATCTTCTGCTAAAATCGCATCGAGAATGGCATCTGAAATTTGGTCTGCAATTTTATCTGGATGTCCCTCAGATACTGATTCAGACGTGAAAAGTTTACGTTCTGACATATAAAATGTCCCCCTTTTAATATGAAAAATAGTATTAGATAGCACGAGATTTAACCGCCTCCTAATAGATAAAACGCTATACTCCACAAAGAGCTCGGCGCCGTTAAAAAGTTACAAAGAACCAGCAACCATGCTAGGATGACTGCTGCCTTATCGGGACTTAATAACTAAATTTCATTATATCACTTTTTTCTTGTCTAGTCACATAGTTATTAATTATCAAATCTTATCAATATTTTATGGCGAGCAATTTACTGGTTTTTGTATTATACTTAGAATATGAAAACCTATGAACGTGTTTATGAAATATTAGCAAAGAGTCCTGATTTTGTTACTGGAGAAAGCCTCGCCAAAGAGCTTGGTATCTCACGAACAGCCATTTGGAAAGCCATTCAGTCACTTCAGGACCAAGGTGTTGTTATTACAAGTGTCCGAAAAAAAGGATACCATTTAGAAAAGGGAGATATTCTTCTTTCTCAAGAGATTTCTAAGCAACTCAACTTTCCTGTCTACTTTAATCCCGACTCCACCTCTACACAACTTGATGCTAAACATGGTATGGAAAGACAAGATCCTGCCCCTAGCCTTTATCTTGCGTCTAATCAAGGATCAGCTAAGGGACGCTTTGAACGTCACTTTCATACAAGTCCTCACGGTGGTATCTATATGAGTATTCACCTTAAGCCAAACTGTCACTTTAGTGAGTTACCGCCTTATACCATGATGGTAGCTGCTTCCATTGTCAAGGCTATTCAGCGCCTTACAGGCATAGATACAGACATCAAATGGGTCAACGATATCTATCTGAACAACAAAAAAATAGCTGGTATTCTTACCGAAGCCATCAGTTCTATCGAATCTGGATGTATCACAGATGTCATTATCGGTGTAGGACTTAATTTTTCAATTAGCGATTTTCCTGAAGAAATAGCTACTAAAGCAACCAGCCTTTTCCAAAATGAGCGTCCCACAATCACTCGGAATCAGCTCATTTCAGAAATTTGGAAGCTCTTTTTAACCATTCCTACTACTGATTTGGTCAAAGTTTATAAAGAAAAGTCCCTCGTTTTAGATAAACAAGTGACCTTTGAACAATCTGGAAAGGCTTACAGTGGTATTGCTAAAGAAATTGGAGACAAGGGGCAACTCCTCGTTCTCACTGATGACGGTCAGGAAAAATGGCTGAGCGCTGGTGAAGTCAGCCTTACTTCTTGGTAGACTTATCGGCTGCACTCGCAATTCGAGAAATAATATAAGTGGTCCAAAGACGACGTAAGAGTAAGTAACCAAAAAAGGCTGTAAAAAAGTAATAGCCTTGCTGTAAACTGTAATTAAAACAAACCGTTTCAAAAATAGTTTCCACTGTAATAAACAAAATTTGTTGAATCATAAGATTATTATAGCAATAGTTAGAGCCTAGGACAAGCAGTCTAGGCTCTTTTAGATGATAGAAAGATTATCCATTAAGATAGATAAACACACTCACAAGATACCTCAGGCAGAAGAACTAACTCTCCCTAGCTTATACATTTCTTGGACCGGACCTAAAAAGGTCCACTGGACCTCCTCGATTTTGCATTTCTTGGCTCGGACCTAAAAAGGTCCACTGGACCTTTTTAGTCCTCTATTTCTACTACATCAGAAAGAAACTCGAGTTCTTGAGGGATGTACTCTTCACGATCCTCTTTTTCCAGCTCTTCTTTAGATTTGAGGCTTCGTGCAAATTCTGTTCGGAGTTTTTCAAACTCTGCTTTCGGAACAGCCATAATATTAGGTGAAAAACCAGCAGCTGAACTCATGATGTTGCCAAACATATCATTGAGATCACTTCGTTTCATGACCAGTTCAGCATTAAAAGCAGCGTTAAAAGCTAGGATAGCATTTTCTTGATTGGCTAACACAGGTTCTGATCCGTTCAAAAGCGCCCTATTTTGAGGGCTGATAGAATCCAAAATCTCAGGCCATGTTGCTTTTAGAGCATCCAGACACTGGCGTGATTTTTGGGGATTCTCCATAGTTTCTCGCATAATAGTAAGGATTTTCTCACGATCCACCTTATACTGATAAGAAGCTTTTGATTTTCGAGTAGGTGCTACTTTTCCTTGAGATGGGCCCTCTTTAAGAGCTTTACGTAGACTATCTACCTCACGACGAAGACTGTCAAGTTCTTCTTGCAAATTAGCCGGGATGTCTTGTCTTACTTGAGCACTTGTCTCAGTTAGTTTAATCGTCAACATCTCAGCATAGATTTTAGGATGTGTCCCAGTTTTAATCTCGGGCAGAGCACTTGTTACCAAGTCAATCAATTGGAAAAGTCGGTCTTGTTCCAAAGATAAGTTTTCTTCAAAAAGGGGACTATGGTGACTATTTTCACCACCCGCTTTTACTATCAAAAGATCACGGAAATACTCCAAAAGGTCAGTCGCAAACCGACTCATAGACTTCCCATTATCAAAGAGCGTTTCAAGATTTGATAAGGCTTTTGTGGTATCCTGATTGCGAACACTAGCTACAAAACTATCCAAGGCAGTAAGACCAATAGAGCCTGTGATTTCTTCGGCAACGGATTGACTGACATTGTTGTCAGCAGAAAGACTCAGTGCTTGGTCTAAGATTGACAAGGCATCACGCATACCACCTTCTGCACGACGTGAAATAATGGTTAAGGCTTCATCATCAAAAGTCAATCCTTCTTTTTCGAGAATTGAAGCTAAATGCTCTTTAATAGCCCCCTGCTTAATCGATTTAAATTCAAAACGTTGAACACGGGATAAGATGGTTGCTGGGATTTTATGTAACTCTGTAGTCGCGAGGATAAAAACAACATTTTCAGTTGGTTCTTCCAAAGTCTTCAAGAGAGCATTGAAGGCACCTGTCGACAGCATGTGCACCTCGTCAATAATATAGACCTTGTATGTGGCACGACTTGGTGCATAGGTTGATTTATCACGGATTTCACGAATCTCATCAACACCGTTATTGGAAGCCGCATCGATCTCAATAACATCTTCAAGACTGCCATTAGTAATATCACGACAGATATCACAGTGGTTACATGGCTCACCATCGACCTGATTAGGACAATTCATTGCTTTGGCAAAAATTTTTGCTGCACTGGTCTTACCAGTACCACGTGGGCCAGAAAAGAGATAGGCATGGCTGATTTTGCCTGACTCTACCGCCTGTCTTAGCGTGGTTGAAATCACTTTTTGACCAACCATTTCGCCAAAGGTTTGACTACGGTATTTTCGGTATAGGGCTTGGTACATTAGTTTACCTCAAACATTCCAAATGTAAAATCAGTTTTCTCAAGTAATATTTTGACAAATGCTTCCAGATAATCTTGATCCACCTGGTTATAGTCTTCTACTTGGTGAGAATCCAAATCAAGAACACCAACTAATTTACCACCCTTTTCCATAGGGACAACAATTTCACTCCGAGCAGCAGAATCACAGGCAATATAGTTGGCATGTTTAGTGACATCTTGGACAATCAAGGTTCTATTTTCTGCAGCAGATTGGCCACAAACACCCTTACCTAAGGCAATTCGAACACAAGAGACATTACCTTGAAAAGGACCAAGGATTAGCTCATTTTTGATATTATCCATCAGATAGAAACCTGTAAACACAGAGTTTGGCAAAGTTGTATTTAAAAGAGCTGAGGCATTGGCAAAATTAGCCAATGCGTTGTCTTCATTAGCAAATAGCACCTTAGCCTGAGCAAGCATTAATTCATAAGCTATTTTTTTTTCTTCGTTAGTCATAACTACCATTATAGCAAAGATAGGTCCTGGACACTAAGATCGACCTACTTTTCTCCTTCCTCTTCGTTTAAAAATATAGCAAGATCTTGTATAACATTTTCAGGATATTCTGGACTAGAAATTTGATAGAAGCTAACCGTCATCCGATTTCTAAACCAGGTTAATTGACGTTTAGCAAATCGACGGGTATTTTGCTTGAGTTTTTCTAAGGCCTCATCTAAAGTTTGTTCCCCAGAAAAATAAGGAAATAATTCCTTGTAGCCAATTCCACGAGCCGACTGGGCCTCCGAAAAATTATCGTAAAGCCACTTAGCTTCTTCTAAGAGCCCAAGTTCAACCATCTTGTCAACTCGTGTATTAATACGGTCATAAATCAGGGAACGCTCGTCATCCAAGCCAATTATAAAGGGTTCATAACAGGTCTCAGTATTTTCAAGATTGTCCGAAAAACGATAAAGCTCAAGTGCTCTAATGGCGCGACGACGATTTATCTCTTTGATCTCTATACCTAAGCTATCAATCTTTTCGAAAAGCTGCTGATCAGACAATTGCTCTAGTTCTGAACGGTAGGCTAAAACCTGATTTTGGTCAACTTGCCCCCCTAGATGATAACCTTCTAAAAGGCTCTGTAAGTAAAGACCTGTTCCCCCTACAATGATAGGCAACTTGCCACGACTAACAATATCAGTGATGGCAGCCTGCGCCTCTGTCACAAAATCATAGGCTGAATAGGACTCATCTACATCACGGACATCGATTAAATGATGTACAGCTGCTGCTTGTTCTTCAGGAGTGGCCTTTGCAGTTCCTATATTCAGTTGTCGATAAACCTGCTGGCTATCTCCCGAGATTATCTCTCCATTAAAACGCTCAGCCAATTCGATTCCAAGCGCCGTTTTTCCCACAGCAGTAGGTCCAGCTACTACAATAAGTTTGGTTTTCATAATCATTTCACTTGCTATTCTAGATATTTTTTTAGATAATGTAAGTATATTATAACATATACGGAGGATAGTCTCATGGCTAAAAAACATTCATTTGCTAAAGGTGTCGCTACTGGCCTTCTCGGAACTGCTGCTACTGTAGCAGGAGCTGTTTTCGCAGTTAAGAAAACAATCATCGAACCAGAAAAAAAGAAATTGGCTTTCATCGAAGAAAACCGTAAAAAAGCAGCTCGCCGTCGTGTAAGCCACTAAAAGTTATGGCCAGGGAAACCTGGTTTTTTTCTGCATTTTTTCCTTTCAGCTATGACTAAGAAAGGAGCCAAACATGAAAAGAAAAAATATAATAAAAAAGTTATTATTATGACCTTTGTTTTGATGACTGTATTCTCTTTCTTAACTATTTTATCAAAACATTCCAAAGAACCTGTAAAATCAGAAACAAAAACACATCACTCATCATCTTTCCAATCGTCTAAGAATGCTCGTCTCATAAGAAAACTACCACTAACTCTTCGACAGCTACCTCGACGGATGATAAAACAAGGAATTCTAAAGAGAAGGATAAGGATCAAGCATCTTCTCCTTCTCAACAATCAAGTCAGAAGCAAAATGGCAATACGCCTCCTCATCAAGAAGGCTCTCAAGAAGAACCAAATCCCTTTGAAGGGGGACGAGGTTGGGGAGGTCCAGAAGACGGATCATATGTCATTAACAGCGATGGAGAACGTGTTCAATCTAGCTCATTCAATGAAATCAATGAGTGGAGCACTAATGCTGACAACAGTACTTACGAGTATCCACAATCTTCATCAAGCGCTAACTCAAGTTTAACTGTAAATTAAATCAAAAAATTGCTCAGAATCATCAAGTATTCAGGAGATAACCCCAATTAGAAACTAAATCTAACTGGGGTTTTTTAGTCTTGAATATACAATATAAGTGCACAATTCAAGGTATTAAAAAACACCTATCTCGTAATAGGTGTCAAACAACTTTAAATAAAAATTGAGGCAGATTTGGGGCAAAGTAGCTTTAAAACCGCATGATTAAAGGATTAAAAATGTCCCCTGCCGGAATCGAACCAGCAACGACTCCTTAGGAGGGAGTTGTTATATCCATTTAACTAAGAGGACTTATTAAAAAATCTGCCACGAGGACAGATTTTTTCGGTGAAATCTGTAAATTATTTACGGATTTCTTTGATACGTGCAGCTTTACCTTGCAAAGCACGCAAGTAGTAAAGTTTAGCACGGCGGACTTTACCGTAGCGTACAACTTCAATCTTATCAACACGTGGAGTGTGGATTGGGAAAGTACGTTCTACACCGATACCGCTTGAGATTTTACGAACTGTGTACATTTCTGAGATCCCTTGACCTTTGCGTGAAATAACTACACCTTCAAAGATCTGGATACGTTCGCGAGTTCCTTCGACAACTTTTGCGTGAACGCGAACAGTGTCACCAGGACGGAATGATGGGATGTCAGTACGAAGTTGACCTTCTGTCAAACTTTGGATCAATGGATTCATTTTTATATACTCCTATCTTACTAATCTTAAGAGCAACCTCTGTGTCCCAGCGGATTAGCCGTTATTTTTGTGTGTCCATTACACACTCTTAGTATCTTATCAAAAAATTATCAGGATGTCTAGTATCTTATTGCATTTCTAGCATTTTTTGTTGACCATAAATACTTGTCTTATGATTGATAATATAAGCAAAAGCCATGACAATCGCATAAGGGATTGCATTAGCGGGGCCAAAGACCTCAATACCAATAAAAATCGGTGCTAATAGAGTATTGGTGCTACTACCAAAGACCGACAAATAACCAAGACCTGCTACAAGAGAGATAGGAAGACCAAGAATGGGTGCTAGCACAGCACCAAGACTTGCTCCGATGGCAAACAAAGGGGTTACTTCTCCTCCTTGGAATCCAAGAGATAAGGTAAAGACAGTCAAGAGAAGTTTAAAGAGCCAATCCAATGGATAAATGGTCCCACCATCAACACTTAAAGCAATCAAATTCGTTCCAAGCCCTGTATAGCGTCCCTTACACAAAATCAAAAGAAGACAGGTTAAGACGACACCTCCTAAGAGAACACGATAATAGGGATTGGGGAGCAAACTTGCTACTTTCTTTTTAGCTAGTGACAAGAGATAAGCAAAGAGGTTTCCTGCTAGACCAAAGGCCAGACCTAAAAGAGCTAATTTCATAAACGTCTCAAGGTCAATAGTCAAACTTTTGGATACAAAGTGGCTAAATTTTTCAAGACCTAAGAGATGGCTTGTTGTACTAGCCATAAAAGATGCAATAAGAGTCGGTACTAATATTGGCAGGCTTAACTGTCCTAAGGTCAAGACCTCAAGTGCAAAGAAGGTCGCAGCGATTGGTGTTTGGAAGAGTCCTCCAAAACCAGCGGCCATTCCCATGGTCAAGAAAATGCATGAAGCATTAGGGAGCTTAAAATAGCGACTAAAAGCATGAGAAACTGTGGCCCCCAGTTGTACAGCGACTCCCTCACGACCTGCGGATCCCCCGAAAAGGTGGGTCAGCCATGTGGTTACAGTCACCAGTGGAATTAACCTTAGGGGAACTTGATCCTCCTCATTATGTCCAACCTTGAAAATCAAGCCCATTCCCTGCGCTGTCTTACCAGCAAACTTTTGGTAGAGGTAAACTATCAAAAGACCTGCTAAAGGAAGTGCCGGGACTAGATAAAAGAGATGGTGGTCACGAAATTCCGAGAGTCCTATAAGCACGCGCCCAAAAACAGCATCAATCAGTCCAACCAGTACCCCTAACAAAATTGCATAAAGACTTAACATTACTAAATGTAAGTAAGAAAGACCTTTACTATCACTTAATTGTCTTACTTTCATCCTAGGAGCCTACTTTTCTTCTAGCTTACTTGCTTGATAAGTACGTGAATGATTCATAATATCCGCAAAACTTGCGACGATAGCTTCTTTATATTCAGGATTAAGAACACTAGCGCCTACCTTGTCTAGCAGGGCTTGCTCTCGTTCGGGATCATAAATCGCCTTTCCAGTGCGTTGTTTATAAGCACTTACTCGAGTTACCAATTTCATACGTTCTTCCAACAAAGCCACAATCTCATTATCAACGGAGTCAATCTGTTGGCGAATCTCATTTAAGTCCATACTGACCTCCTTTTTTTCTCTCCATTATAACAAAAATGACCTGAGGACAAAAGAGCCTCAAGCCATTGAATTGATTATAAAAAGAGTTTTCTTACCTGACTGATATTACTTTCATTAACAACCAGATACAGGGTTGCTCCTGCTTTTAGACGTGTGTCTCCATGAACAACTTCAGACTGGTCTTGAAAAATCTGAGTGGAAATCAAAACTCCGTCAGGTAAAGTTAAATCCTTAACCAATCGACCAGCTAAACTATCTGTAACTGGTAAATCAATCATCGTCGGTATATTATCAACTTGTTTTGGTTCGTGAGCGATTAGATTGTGAAGCATGGCTTCATAGACAGGTTCTCCTCCCATGAAATCCATGACGAGATAGGCAATCAGGGTCACGACTCCAATTGTCATCAATTGGTGAAGGTTCCCCACCATCTCAGTCACTAAAATCATAGCAGTTAGCGGTGCCTTAGATACCGCGCCGAAATAACCAGCCATACCAAGAATGATAAAAATAGGGAACTGACTGACTTGTAAGAATCCTAGATTTTCAAAAGCTGCCGCAAAAACGCTACCAGAAAGAGCACCTAGAGTTAAAATTGGAAGGAAAATCCCACCAGGAAATCCTGAACCAAAGGACAACATACTCCAAACAAAGCGAATAGCCAAATAGAGGATAGCCACAGTTAGAGCAGGATGTAAACCATTTAAAGCAAGAATCAATTCATTCCCACCACCTAAAAGATGTGGAAAATAAAGACCAATAGGAATGATAAACAGAACTGCCAAAAGGCCATAAAAATGAGATGGCAAGTGGAAGATTTTCCCTAACCCTTGGTAGACCTTACCAATACATAAGACAACCCACTCATAACCGTATCCAAGCACACCTAGAAAAGTCCCCAAGACAATAAGAATCCAATAATCTTTCAAAGGAAATACTGGTAATTTTTCTGTCATAGCAAGGACTGATACCTGACCAAAGATGCGTAGGGAAACAGCATTGGCCACTAAAGATGCCGTTAAAGCTGTCACCCAAACAGGACGAGAGAAATGATGATAGACTTCTTCAACGACAAACAAGAGACCAGCAATCGGGGCATTGAAGGCAGCCGATAATCCTGCTGCTGCTCCTGCAGCAATCAAGACACGTTTCTCACGTGCAGAGAGCTTAAGTCCCTCGGCTAATCCCTTAGCAGTCATGGCACCTAGTTGAATACTAGGGCCCTCACGTCCCAACATCAGTCCCATTGAAATCCCAAGGACACCGCCCACGAACTTACGCCATAATACTGACCACCAAGACGGATGTAAGAGCCCCATCAGTTCCCCTTCAACATGGGGAATTCCTGAGCCCTTGATGTCTTTTTCCTGCTTAATAAGGAAACCAATAAAAAGTGCAATCAAGAGATTAACCAGGACAATTCCCAAAATCAGAAGTGGATTATGAAGGGCGTCTTTGTATATAGCTACAGAAAACGCGGCCCCTTTGGCAATTAACCAGCGAAAAAGACTGACCACTGCTCCTGCCGTCACCCCCACTAAGAGCCCTCTCCAAACGGACCAAAGGAGATGTTGAGATTGCGTCCTAAAATCTCTTTCTATTTCATTCATAAAAACTCCATTTTAACTACAATAAAAGCAGACTTTACTCTGCTTTTTTCTTATGCTAATGCTTCTGAAATTTTTTCAGCGAAAGCTTCAAGGTTTTCGATATCTTCATCTTCAGCAGAAAGGTCAACCTTGACGCTATCAGCACCCTTAGTCGCCCCTGTGAATGTGAATTGATTTTCAAACTCATCCACTGATTTACAGAAATAATCGTAGAAGGTATCTCCTGAACCTACAACACCAAAGATTTTACCTGACAAGTCAAGGTCGGCCAAATCTTCGTAAAAGTCAACGATTTCATCTGGCAACTCTCCATCACCATAAGTGTAAGTTGCTACAATACAGATGTCCGCATCTTCAAAATCAGCGGCATCAACCGTTGTACACTCGTCTACATCCACAGTGTGACCCAATTCTTCCAATTTTTTGGCAACAATATCTGCGATTTCTTCCGTATTACCGGTCATACTGGCATAAACGATTTTTGCTAAAGCCATAATGTCCTCCAAAATAATAAATTAGCTATATTATATCATACTTTTTCAGAAAATAAACGCCGTAATATCCTAAAAAACTACCCCTTAGGACAGTTTTAAATTTTGCAAGAGTTCGAAATGTCGATAGACAAGCCATAAACCAATAGCAATGACAAGTACAAGAACTACGGCTCTCATAAGACCTTTAAGAAAAGTCACGAACCAGGTTATAATCATAGATGTCATTAGCCAAGTCAAACCTGAGGCACCATATAGGGTTCGAATATTCTCAAGGGAGTGGCTAGTTAAGGTGTTTACCCAAGTGGGAATATAGATCCAAATATCATCACCTGATAAATCCAAACGGTAGGCAATCATGGTTCCCGTTGTTTGCAACCAGGTAAATACCCCAGCATTGAAAAGAATGAGAAAACTTTGCATAGGGTAACGCCCAACAAGGTGTTTAATATAACACATGACAGACCTCCTTAATTGGCATAAAGGGCATGAACCGTATCAATATCCACCTGTTGAATACCGTAATAAGAACCCGCTGATTGCATAACTGATGTCTTAGAGTCATCGTGATCCAAGCCAATGGCATGCCCCAATTCGTGCTCGGCCGTATTAACAATACGTTTGTGGGTATAACCAAAATCACTATTCAAGAGGAAATAACGATTCAACTTAACATCCACATGAGTGATACGATTTGTTAAAACATTAGTCTGACTATCCGCTAGACCAGCTGCTTGCGAATTAGCATCGGAATAGTCTGTCGCAACAATATCAGCTGTTGACGCATCATCTGTCAGAGTAAAGATGAAAGCACCCGTTTTGTTCCAATTTGTGATAGCTTCCTTATAAGCAGCTACCAAGGTTTCATCTGTAGATTGAATATAGATGCTAGCTGTATTTTGTGCCCATCTGGCACCATTAGACTCAGGAATTGTATCTGTCGTCGATAGGTTTGAAACGACCTTTTCAACATCACTTGTATTGGTCCCACTAAAACCTAGCTCAACTTGTCGAAAGGCACGGTTAATGTTTGTAGCTAAGGTACTTGAAGAGTTGTTAGCATAATAGATAAGTCCATAACCAACTATGGCTAGGATAAGGGCAAGTTTAAAAATAGCCCAAATAAGATTCCATATAAATCGTAAGAGAAGTTTGGGGATATAGAAGATTACTCTCAATAATTTTTTCAATACAGAGCCTCCTTTTCGAAATTTCCCCTAGTATATCATGCTCTAATCATTCTAGAAAGTAAAAAATATCACTTTAAGCTTTTATCATCTCTTTGACAAGATGTTGCATACTTGACCAATTAGGATAAGCGTTCTTCTTTAATGTAATCAATAGGTAACCATTCTAAATAGGCCTCTAGTTGTTTTTCCCAATAATACCACTCGTGTCTTCCATGGTCTGTATTGTAGTCAATATCTAGGCCAAGAGCCTTCAAATCAGCAACTGCTTGATCTTGAGTGTCAAAAAGGAAATCTTCCAGACCACACCAAGCAAAAAATTTAGTTTTCTTGTCATGTTGCTTGGCTAAATTAACCAATTTATGCTGCTCAATATCTTTTCCTTCCAAATCACCAAAGACACCCTGCCAGTATTCCTTGGATTCAATGGTCTCATCTCTAATCATCTCTGTAGATAAACCAAGGGCACCAGAGAAGGAACCTGCGCAAGCAAAGTTATTCGTGGTTAAGGCAATTTTAAAGGAACCATAGCCACCCATAGAAAGTCCAGCAATAAAAGTCTTTTTACGCTTCTTTGTCATACTTGGGAAAAAACGTTGCATGACTTGAGGAAGCTCCTTGGCAATGGCATCGTAATATCTTACGCCATATTTAGTATTTGTATACCATCCATTTTCAGAATTAGGCATAATGACAATGAGGTTGGTCTTACGAAGAAGACGCTGAATATTGGTACGGAAGGCCCAAGAATTATGATTTCCCCCCATACCATGAAGAAGATAAAGGACTGGAATGTCCGTATCACTTTCCGTTTCAGAAATCTGATCACGATCCGGATAGATAACATCTACTTGACGGTATTGTCCTAGAACAACTGATGAGTATTCAATTTGAAAAAAAGCCATTTGTCTTTTCCTTTCTTAATGATAGAAAAGCTGGGATAGCCCAGCTTTTTCTTTTTCAAAATAGTCTTGTGAGACTTTCTAATATCAATGAATGTAAGTAACATACTCACACTCTAATAATTAATTAACGTACTTCCATAACAACTGGAAGAATTGCTGGGCGACGTTTGGTTTGGTCAAAGAGGAACTTAGCCACATCATCGCGAACCGCACCTTTAAGTTCTCCCCAATCAAAACTATCTCCTGCCAAGTAATTTTCAACAGTTGCATTGACAATATCAGCAGACTCACTTAGGATATCACGGCTCTTTTTAACATAGACGAAGCCACGCGTATTGACACGCGCTTTAGAGACAATCTTACGCTCCTTTTTATTGACTGTAATAGCAACGATAAAGATACCGTCTTCAGACAAGACCTTACGGTCACGAAGCACGATATTTCCAACATCACCGATAGCATTACCATCAATCATAACATCACCAGCTGGGACAGTACCTTCAAGAAGGAAACCTTGGTCCTCTGATAAGTGCATGATATCTCCACGCTTAACAATGTAGATGTTTTCTGGAAGGATCCCAACTTCAAGGGCTAGCTCAGCATGAGCTTGAAGTTCACGGTACTCCCCTTGGACTGGGAAAAGATACTGTGGACGAAGAAGATTCAGCATCAATTGAAGCTCACGAGCATTGGCATGTCCAGATACACGAAGATTCTGTGTAATCATCTTAACAGCCCCACCAGCCTTATAGATAGCATTGTTTACGCGTGCGACCGCTGCTTCTTTAGCAATACTTGGTGTGGTTACGATATAAACTAAGTCCCCATCTTTGATTTGAACATAACGGTGACGGCCAACTGCCATTTTTTGAAGACCGTCGATTGGCTCTCCCATACGTCCATTTTCGAGAATAATCAACTCGTGGTCTTCGAACTTGTTCATATCCTTTGGTTTAACAATGAGCTTCTCATGCTCCACAGTCAATTTCTTAAGACGGATAGCTGTACGAACAATATTTTCAACGTCAAAACCTGTAAGAACAACGCGACGTCCATGTTCGGCAGCTGAATCAAAGACTTGTTGAATACGAACCAAGTTTGAGGCAACTGCTGCAATAATAACACGTCCATCTGCATCGGCAATAACTTGGTCAATCTCTTGGCCAACTTCTGCTTCTGAAGCTGTTTGTTCAGTACTTGTCGCATTTGCTGAGTCTGACAAGAGGGCCAAGACACCTTCTCGACCGATTTCAGCCAAGCGACCTAAATCAGTTTTGTAGTAAGGGCGAGCAGCTTGGTCAAACTTGAAATCACCAGTATAGACAATATTGCCTCGGTCCGTCCCAAGAACAATCCCCATTGATTCTGGGATAGAGTGAGTTGTCTTAAAGAATGAGACCACTGCATCATCGAATTCAATTTCAGTTTCTGAGTCAATGACATGGAAATTATTGAATTTATTAACGCCAGCATTTTTTACAAAAAGCTTAGCTAACTCAATAGTAAGTGATGACCCAAAGACTGGTACTTTGGCGTCTTGCAAGATATAAGGTAGGGCACCAATGGCGTCAGCGTGCCCATGCGTCAAGAAAATTCCCTGGATACGGTCTTTATTTTCAACCAAATAATCTAAATTAGGGATAACAAAGTCAACACCTAATTGTTCATTTTCAGGATACCTTAGACCAGCATCCAAGATAAAGATGGAGTCGTTAATTTCAACAATATAGAGGTTCTTAGCATTTTCACGCACTCCACCTAGGGCAATAATTTTAATATCGCTCATGCTTGTTTTTCTCCTTTTTAGTTTGACTCTCTTCTAGAGCCTATTTATACAGACGGTCCAAGAAGCTGAACGTTCATGCGAACAGTCTCCTTGTCGATTTACAGGCCACAACAAAAAAAGTTGCATACTCTTTAAGTATACAACTTTTTGACTTATTTTACAATTTAGAGTCAATCTGGGCCTACTCGAACATAGCGTAGTAGTCTGTGATATCCAATTGATCCTTTTCTTCCTTGGTAAGATCTTTAATGATTTGTCCATCCTTCATAACGATAAGACGGTTCCCATATTTTAGAGCATCTTCCATGTGATGGGTAATCATCAAGGCTGTAAGATGGTCTCTCGTCACAAACTCATCAGTCAACTTCATAAGAGCCACACTTGTCTTAGGATCCAAGGCTGCGGTGTGCTCATCTAAGAGCAAGAGCTCAGGACGTTTAAGTGTCGCCATTAAGAGGCTAAGGGCTTGACGCTGACCACCTGATAGAAGACCTGCTGGTGTTTCCAGGTGTTTTTCCAGACCGTTACTAATCCGTTCAATCAAACCTTGAAACTCCTCGGTATATAGGTGAAGATGACGTGATTTAAGGCCTCGTTTTTCGCCACGGTATTTGGCAATCAAAAGGTTTTCCGCAACAGTCATTCGAGGAGCAGTTCCCATTTTAGGATCTTGGAAAACACGTGAGAGGTGTTTGGCACGCTTCTCAGCAGGTAGAGCCGTAACCTCCTCACCCATGATAAAAATCTGACCACTAGTCAACATAAGGGTTCCTGCAATGACGTTGAAGAGGGTTGATTTTCCGGCACCATTTCCACCAAGGATGGTAATAAAATCACCTTCCCTAATGGTAAGATTGACATGATCCAAAATGATTTTTTCGGTGTCAAAACCGTTATTAACCTTAACAGTTGCATCTTTGAGTTCTACAATAGCTGTCATCGTGATAAGCTTACCCCCTTATAGAATTTTCGGCGCAGGACAGGCGAAATCAAGCAAAGGGCTAGAACAATCGCACTAAAGAGTTTTAGGTAGTTAGTGTTAAAGCCAAAAGCGATTACAGCTGTTAAAAGGAACTGATAAAGGATTGAACCTACACAGATGGCAATCAATCGTTCCAACAAGGTCAAGTTAGTCTCGTACAAGACTTCACCAATGATAATGCTGGCAAGTCCGATGACTATAACCCCAATCCCTTTTGAAACGTCGGCATAACCGTCCTGTTGACTAATCAAGGCTCCTGAGAGGGCAATAATACCATTTGAGATAACAAGTCCCATCACTTCCATTGAATCCGTATTGATACCGAAAGATTTGGCCATATCGCGGTTATCACCAGTAGCAATGTAGGCTTGGCCTAGGCGCGTGTTAAGAAAGGCAATCAAGGAAGTAATAACAATAGTTACAGCTAAGAGACCAACGATTAAGAGGTTGTAATCCTTACTAAAAGGAAACAGATCTTGAATTGTCTTAATATCAAGGAGACCTAGATTGGCTCTTCCCATTATCATAAGCATGACTGAGTTAAGGGAAGTCATGACCAGAATTCCTGCCAATATCGTTGGAATTTCTCCTTTCGTATAAAGGAGACCAGTCACTAGACCAGCAAGACAGCCGGCTATTACAGCAACCAAGGTCGCCAAGATAGGGTTCCAACCAAAATTCATGAGGGTTACTGCTACTGCCCCCCCTAAAGGGAAGGAACCTTCTGTCGTTAAATCAGGAAAATCTAAGATACGGAAAGTCATGTAAATCCCAAGACCTAAGATTCCGTATAGAAGACCCTGATAAATGGATGAAATAATCATAAGTCCTCCTTATTTATCAGCTTTAACAGCAATGTCTGACTGCTTAAGCACATCGTCAGGTATGGTGATGTTAAGATCTCGAGCAACTTTAAGGTTTAGCGTTGGAGTCCCATCATCAATCACATCAACTGGGATATCCTTAACTTTTTTACCTTTAAGAACTTTAATAGCACTACGGGCTGTAGCTTTTCCAAGCTCATATTGGTTTTGAGCAACTGAGGCCAAACCGCCTTCTTTAACCATGGTATCAACAGTTGTATAAACGGGAATCTTAGCTTGATTGGCTAAAGAGATTACTGTTGAAAAAGATGATGCAATGGTATTATCCTGAGGTGTCCAGATGGCGTCAACCTTACCAGTCATTACTGACATAGTTGTGTTGATTTCATTGGTTGATGGTACAGCGTATTCAACCACATTTAAACCGTCTTGTTCAGCGTATTTTTTAAAGCTTTCAACCTGTGATTTGGAATTGTCTTCACTTGAAGCGTAGAGAATACCAATTGTTTTGGCATTTGGTGTCAGTGATTTGACCAATTCTACTGTCTGCTTAATAGGTACTTGATTGGAAGTTCCTGTGACATTACCTTCCGGATGCTTGAGATCCTTAACTAATTTAGCCCCAACAGGATCTGAGATAGCTCCCATAATGACTGGAATATCCTTGGTAGCTGCCGCTAGTCCTTGAGCTGCTGGCGTTGCAATACCGATAACAACATCATTTTTATCGTTGACCAATTGTTTAGACATGGTTTGAATCTTCGATTGGTCCCCTTCGGCATTTAGGAGGGTAATTTGAACCTTGTCCCCTTTGTAGCCAGCTTCCTTAAGTCCATCCTCAATACCTTTCTCGATTTGATCCAGGGCATCATGAGTGACGAACTGGAGGATTCCAACTTTAGCAACCTTATGGGTACTTTGCTGTTCTTTTTTGAACAGATCTGTACCAATAGAGCCGAGCGTCAAGATAGCTAAGAAAACCAAAGTCCAAATTAAACGCTTGTTTTTCATATCTGTCTCCTTATATAAATTCTTACTCTCTATTGTAAGTCATTTTCAGTTAACTAGCAATATTCTTAATTTATAAAAAAACTTTTAAAGAAGAAAAAACCAGAAGATAGCTTCTGGTTTTTTTCTCTTTTTTTCTTACTGATATTGAGCTAAGTCTAACTTCATAATATGGAAGTAAAGGTCACCAAATTGTCCTTTGTATTCAATATCATGGCCGTTGATGGTTACCTTAGTTACTGGCGTTGAGTCTGGTATGGCAATCCAACAGGCTTGCTGAGCTCTAACGAATTCATTGTAATCTTCAAATGAGATATGGCATTCTTGCTTAGCTGCATTTAGATAAGAAATTTCAATCATGGTAGGACCTCCTTATAATCCTTTAACTGAAATATAGCTTATACTTCCTAAAAGGCAAAGTCAACTCTGACGACTTAGGAAAGTATCACGCATGGGTATACAAATAGACCCCATAACAAATGCTGTCAGGTCTATATTGATTGGAATCAGAATTCTACTGCCCTAAACGACTGCTAATTGATTTCAACATTTGCGTCGTTTTCAAGTATAGAATCCCATTTCTGCTAGAAGAATTGCCAGACCAACAAATGCAAGATCTGAACTCTCACTACCAGTTTCTGGATGGACAAAATCCTTAGTATCTTCAGGTTCTGGTTGTGATTGTGGAGTTATCTGTGACTCTGGAGTTGGAGTCATAGTATGTTTGTAGATGTGCTGAGTATTACCATTTTCATCTACTACTCTTTTCAAATTAATAACTCGGGATTTCTTTCTTCTCTTGTTCGCTATCTTCTGTTGGGGAACAAGAAATTTCAGCTTTTGCTTGTTCACCATCAACTGTAGGATTTCCTGGAATTTCCTTACCATTCTTATCTACAAATGACCTAACTGGGCAATACAGAGTAGGTGGGTAGGTCGCTGAATCCTTAGTTCCGTTCACATCTTCATGAACCACTGTAACTGCTGGAACAGGTCCTGTAAATTCAGCTTCTGGTGTGAATGTTACTGTACCATCTGCAGCTACCTTGTAACTACCAAGACATGAAATAGTCTTGGTAGTGGTGCTATCTTCAAATGTAACTGGAACGGCATCATTTATTGATACACGGCTGTCACCTTCTGTAAAGATTGGCTTTCCTGTTTGAGTTGCACTCTTATTACCAACTGAAGTAACTGGTGTGACAGTTGGTCTATACTTATCAGTTACAGTCTTAAGAGCATTATCTGACATTCTACCATCTCTATCACGACCAACTGAAGCCGTAAGAGAAACCTGTTACACCCTTGGCAGTCCCAGTAAATCCTGGGTCTGGTACAAAGGTAACCTATACAGTCCGCTCATATAAGTAGATTTCTTTTCCTTCTACAGTCAAAACAGGATCATTGATTACATTTCCAGTTGTTGGATCGACAAGCTTGGACAGATAATCAAAATCAGGTGTGATTTTAACTTTCTCATTATTATTATTTGTTCCTTCAATAACGAATTCTGGAGTAGCAGTTTGACTAACTCCTTGAAGATCCATAGATGTCTTGTCTTCCCCTTCAAGTTCTTTTGGAGTAACAGTTGGGATATGGAATATATAGTCCATCCATGCTATCCCAGACTTCATTTATAGAAGAATGTGCTTCTTTGTCTTTAGAAACTCAATCAGTTGTATAGCCGTTGTTATTAGTAATCTGATTCAGTATTCATTATGGCTACCTCAGTTGCCTCTAATTCATTATTTACAGCAAGTTCTGAAGTATTTGTCTAACCGTTAGCAACTACCAAATTCTCTAAGGAGGCTTGAAATGTGAAAGATGATTCATGATTCTTGGCTTCTGATGTTTGACTTGATGAATCCATCGATTTATCAGTTCCACTACCATTATCTGTAGATTGAGAAGCTTCAGCTTTAACTCTTGCTTGGCTATCTGTAACCGATATTTCAGTTTCACTTGTTGCTTCGCTCGCAATAATTAATGCCAATGTACTATTATAGTTGTGCATCTTGACTAGTGGTGTAGCGGCACTGTTTGAACTTCTGTAGTTAACTTGTCTGTTAAAACTTTGTTATCAGTACCAAGCATCACAAGAGTTCCAAGTAAGACAGAGCACACGGCTACATTGAGTTTACGAATTGAAAATCTACTTATACAATTATTTAATAAATCTTTACCCACTTTGGTAATCCTTCACACCTAACATTAAAGCATCTTACCCCTCAATGAGATTAAAAGTATTTTAAAATATTAATCGTTTAACATTCTAACACGATCAGTAAAGTAAATTTATTTTTTGTATAAATATACCTTTATCCAAGTCTATATAAAATATATGCGTATGTTTAGCAGTATTTAAAATTGTTCAAAAAGATAATTTTAAGATTTCATTATTTTAAAGAAAGTGATTATATTAATTAATTTTAAAAAATGAATTCAAAGGAAATGTTTAAATTTCTAAATCTTAATGATCATGGTTAACTTCATAAAATGTCTCTTCATTATCTTTTTGAAAGTTTTTAGGAGCTTTAACAAATTTCAAAAGCACTCTTAAAATAAATGTAGCTAAGACAATATATTTCTAGGCAAATTATCTTAAGCAATTGAATTTAGCTAGCGATTTAAAATAGGAGTGTAAAGCGTAAACTATTACAGCTATACCTGAATCTTCTAGGAATTTACAATCAAAATAAAAGCTAAGATTCAAAGAAAAATCATGTAATTTATCATAATACTCATTTATAACCAACTCAGCTATTTTATATACCCCCATTAATCAACTTCCTCAAATATAATCTATATAGTATTTTCCACTAGATAAATTTTATAGTTAAATAGAATATAAAACTAAAAAAAAAGGCTCTATAATTTCTGTAGTGGGTAAATCCTCTATGGAGATTATAGAGCCTTTTTGATTGTAGAAAAAAAGTCCCATATGACCTATAATGAAAAGCGACTAAACCATCATTTTAGAAAGACTCATATGGAACAACTAAATCTTATCACAAATTTTCTTGGAATAAAAGACAAAAATATTATCATCACTAATGAATACGATATGGGAATGCACAAAGAACTTCACGGTTACTTGGATTACGAGTCTCCTAAATGTCCTGCCTGCAAGGGACAGATGGGCAAATACGACTTCCAGAAAGCCTCTAAAATCCCGTATCTGGAGTGTGCTGGCTACCGA